>JADMIO011121643.1_pt1 | contig 77023 bp, 66 predicted proteins | sample 8958161 | NCBI WGS metagenome assembly JADMIO01 (sample SAMN16585339, study PRJNA669376) | soil metagenome | isolation source: Crop rotation soil | place: USA: Cullars Rotation, Alabama | collected 2011
CGCGACAACTTGTCCACGTGGAATTCTAAGCTTAGGATCCCAATGTGCTGGAAAGATTGGCGCCGGCGCAGAAGGCGCGGCCTTCGCCGGTGATGACCACCGAGCGCACCTTGCTCTCGCGGTCCTCCAGCACACCGAGGACTTCCTTCAGGCTCTGCAGCATCGGCAGTGAGACGGCGTTCATCGCCTCCGGATCGTTGAGCTTCACGACGGCCACGCCGTCAACGATGTCGAGCGAAACCTTGTCGAATTCCACCTGCCGTCTCCCTTGATCAGGACATCCCATTTTCACGGCCCTGCTTAAAGCGGAAGGGACGCGCGGGCAAGACGCCATCGCGCGCGGCCACGGCCATGCTCTTGCCTTGGATAGGAAGGGATCAGGCGGCTTCGGCGGCCGACTTGCGGGGCGCGCGGGGCTTGCGGGCAGCCTTCGGCTTGGCGGCGGGCGCTTCGGCGGCGGTCTCGGTGACCGGTGCGGCGACAGCCTCGGCCTTCGGCTTAGCGGCGCGCTTGCGCGGCTTGGCCTTGGGACTTTCCTCGGCAACCGGTTCCGCGGGCGCGGCGTCGGCGACCGGCGCTGCTGCGGCGGGTGCTTCGGCCTTGACGCGGGGCTTGCGCACCCGCTTCGGCTTGGCGGCCGGCTGTTCCTCGATCACTGGGGGCGCGGCGGCCTCCACCGGTTCCGGCGCGGCGACGGCCTCGACGGCGGGCGCCTGCTGATTGGCGTCACGCGGCTTCTTGCCGCGCGAGCGGCGCTTGCGCTTCGACTTGCGTTCGGAGGCGGCCTCTTCGGTCGCGGGCGCGGTGGCGCCTTGCTCGGCGGCCAGCTCGGCGTCGGCCTCCAGCACGGTCTCCTCGACGATCTCGAACTCTACCTCGTCCTCGTCGTCATCGGCGGGGATCGGGGCGATCTTGAAGGTACGCAGCAGGAATTCGGGCACATGGTCGCCCAGGCCGACGACCCGCTCGAAATCGTCGTCGCGGTAATGACGGCGATCCCGGTCCCGATCGCGGTTGCGGTCACGCCTGTCGTCACGGCGGCCCTCATTCCGGCGGCCGTCATTCGGGCGGCCTTCGGCGCGGCGGCTTTCATCCCGGCGCCCCTCATCCCTGCGGCTTTCGTCCCTGCGGCCTTCATGACGGCGCGGTTCGTCGCGGCCATTGCCGGGGCGCTGCGTGTCCTGGTTCCTGCGCGGCTCGTCCATGTCGTCCGCCTGTTCTTGCGGCTGGGCCGGCTGCTGCGCCTCGACCGGCTGCTGCGCCTGAACAACCGGCTGGCTCTCGGCCTGCCTGGCCTCGCCATCCCGTCCACCGCGCTTGCGCCGGCGCCGCTTGCCGCGCCGTTCTCCCGAAGCGTCGTCCCTGGCGCTATCGTCCCTGGCCGCTTCGGCCGCGATTGTAGCACCTTCCGCCGCCGGGGTCATGGGCTCGGCCCGTGGGTCGGCCTTGGGCTCGTCGCCCATGACGCTGATCGGCTTGCCGATCAGGTTCTGGACATTGCGCAGCCACTTGGAGTCGGCCGGGGTAGAGATCATGAAGGTGCGGCCGCTGCGGCCGGCGCGGCCGGTGCGGCCGATGCGATGGATGTAGTCCTCGGCATGCGAGGGCACATCATAGTTGAACACATGCGACATGGCCGGGATGTCGAGGCCGCGCGCCGCCACGTCGCTGGCGACCAGCAGGCGCAGATTGCCACTCTTGAACTTTTCCAGCACTTCCATGCGCGAGGTCTGGTCCATGTCGCCGTGCAGGGCGGCGGCGTCGAAGCCGTGCTTCTTCAGCGAACGGAAAACCACGTCCACGTCGCGCTTGCGGTTGCAGAACACGATGGCGTTCTTGATTTCCTCGCCGCGCAGCAGGTCGCGCAGCTTGGCCCGCTTGGCGCCGGCCTCGCTGGTGCGCAGCGGCACCAGAAACTGCTCGACGTTCGACGCGGTGGAGGAGGGCGGCGCCACCTCGATTCGCTTGGGATCGGTCAGGAACTTGGAGACCAGGTTCTGGATCTCGCGCGGCATGGTGGCGGAGAAGAACAGGGTCTGGTGCTTCTTGGTGATCAGCGAGCAGATGCGTTCCACATCGGGGATGAATCCCATGTCGAGCATGCGGTCTGCTTCGTCGATCACGAGGATGTCGACGCCGTTCATCATCAGCTTGCCGCGGCCGAAATGGTCGAGCAGGCGGCCCGGCGTGGCGATCAGAACGTCCACGCCCCGGTCCAGCTTGCGTTCCTGGTCCTCGAAGCTGACGCCGCCGATCAGCAGCGCCATGTTCAGCTTGTGATACTTGCCGTAGGTCTCGAAGCTCTGCGCCACCTGGGCAGCGAGCTCGCGGGTCGGCTCCAGGATCAGCGAGCGCGGCATGCGCGCCCGGGCACGGCCCTGGGACAGGATGTCGATCATTGGCAGGGTGAAGCCGGCGGTCTTTCCGGTGCCCGTCTGGGCAATGCCCAGAACATCTCGGCCCTGCAATACGACCGGTATCGCCTGCGCCTGAATCGGCGTCGGCGTCGTGTAACCGGCTTCTTCTACGGCCCGCAGGGTTTCCGGGGCCAATCCGAGATATTCGAAGTTCACGTCAGGTTTACCGTTTCACCCACGAACAAGCGTGGCCAATAAAATGGCCCACGTGTCCAGAAAGTCTCGTCGATGTGGGCGATCCGTCGGCCGAGCCAGCTTGTGTCAAATTCACGCCGCGCAAAATAGGCGCTTTGCCTGCGAAGTCAACGCCGTATTCGCAGGGTCTGCCCCGCCTAAACGTCCAGATCGCTTACAGTAGAAGCATGTTTCTGAATGTATTCAAACCGCAGCTCCGGCCGTTTTCCCATCAGCCGGTCCACCAGATCGGTGGTTTCTTCCAGTCCGATAAAGCGATCCTGGCCCTCCGGCAGCTTCACACGGAGCAGGCTGCGGGTGGCAGGGTCCATGGTCGTGGCCTTGAGCTGGGCCGCGTTCATCTCGCCCAACCCCTTGAAACGGCCCACCTCGACCTTGTCGCTGCCCTTGAAGGCCTCGGCGATCAGCCGGTCCTTCTCGGCGTCGTTCTGGGCATAGAGCGTGGTGCCCTTGTGGGTCAGGCGATAGAGCGGCGGCATGGCCAGGTAAAGGTGTCCCTCGCGGATCAGCTGCTGCATGGAATGGAAGAAGAAGGTCATCAGCAGCGTCGCGATGTGGGCGCCGTCCACGTCCGCGTCGGTCATCACCACGATCTTCTCGTAGCGCAAATCCTGCTCGCGGTAGTGGTTGCCGGTGCCGCAGCCCAGCGCCTGCACCAGGTCCTTCAATTCCTGGTTGGCCGAGGTCTTGTCCTGGCCGGCGCTCGCCACGTTGAGGATCTTGCCGCGCAGGGGCAGGACGGCCTGGTTCGCACGGTCGCGGGCCATCTTGGCCGAGCCGCCGGCCGAATCGCCCTCGACGATGAACAGTTCCGTGCCCGCTGTGCCGGCGTTGGCGCAGTCGGTCAGCTTGCCGGGGAGGCGCAGCTTTCGCGTCGCCGACTTGCGGCCGGTTTCCTTCTCCTGCTTGCGGCGGATGCGCTCCTCTGCGCGGAGCAGGGCATAGGCCAGCAGCGTGTCGGCCACCTGCGGCGCGCCCGACAGCCAGTGATCGAAATGATCGCGCATGGCGGTCTCGACCACGCGCGCGGCTTCGGGGCTCGCCAGCCGTTCCTTGGTCTGGCCCTGGAACTGGGGCTCGCGGATGAACACCGACAGGATGGCGGTGATGTTGGCCAGCACGTCCTCGGCGGTGATCTGGCCGGCCTTGCGGTTGTTCACCAGCTCGGCATAGGCCTTCAGGCCCTTGACCAGCGCATTGCGCATGCCAGTCTCATGGGTGCCGCCCTCCGGCGTCGGGATCGTGTTGCAGTACGAGTTGATGAAGCCGTCACGGTCGGTCGGCCAGGCGATCGCCCATTCGATCTTGCCGCCGCCTTCCAAGTCGCCCGAACCGGCGAACGGAGTCGGCGTCACCAGATCGGCGCCCTCGATTTCCTGATTAAGAAAATCCTGCAAACCATTAGGGAAATGGATGATATCCGATTCAGGCGTGGTATCGCCCGACTTCAGCAGCGACGGGTCACACGACCAACGGATCTCGACACCGCGGTAGAGATAGGCCTTCGAGCGCGCCATGCGGTAGAGCCGCGCCGGCTTGAACGCCATCTCGCTGCCGAAGATCTGCGGGTCAGGCTTGAAGCTGGTGGTGGTGCCGCGCCTGTTGTGCACCGGACCCATGTCGACGAGCTTGGACGTGGGCTTGCCGCGCGAATAGGTCTGGCGCCACAAATTGCGGTCGCGCGCCACCTCGATGTCGAGCCATTCGGACAGGGCATTCACCACCGATACGCCGACGCCGTGCAGGCCGCCCGAGGTTTCGTAGGCCTTGCCGCCGAATTTGCCGCCTGAATGCAGCGTGGTCATGATCACCTCGAGCGCCGAGATGGTCTTGAACTTGGGATGCGCGTCAACCGGGATGCCGCGGCCGTTGTCGCGGACGCTGAGGCTGCCGTCCTCGCCCAGATCGATCTCGATGCGCGAGGCATGGCCCGCGACGGCCTCGTCCATGGAGTTGTCGAGCACCTCGGCCGCCAGGTGATGGAACGCCTTCTCGTCGGTGCCGCCGATATACATGCCCGGCCGCCGGCGCACCGGCTCCAGCCCCTCAAGGACCTCGATGTCCTTGGCGGAATAGTCGCTGCTGGCGCCGCCGGAGGCGAACAGATCATCGTTGGGCTTGGTGCTCATTGGTTCCTTGGGAACGGACCGTGAATCAGGAGCACCGCATTATAATGTATCCGTACGTCGAACGGCACCCGATATGTTGTATGGAAGAGGCAGCAAGGCGATGGCTTGTCAGCGCGCCCGCCGCAAAAGCCGGACAATTGACTCGCCATTGCGACAGGCGGGCCCCATGGTGGACCAATGACTTGGCGGCACGCTAGCGTCGCCGGTCCAAAGAGCCAGCAGTCCAGTCCTGGTGCATCCGGCGAGCCCAAGCCAGATGAAATCCAGGAAGCGATGTGGCGATAACCAGGCCTCACGGTGAGTCAAGGCGCCGCCTGTGGCCTGACGGCCGTGATGCCCCAGATCGGCGCCGGCCGTACAAGGGATACTTGGAGAGTGATGGACGAAACCGAGCCCACAGCGCCGCAGCAGTTGCTTGAGACGCCCCATCTTGCAGACGCGTTGGAGAGCGATCGGTTCAAGCGCTTCCTTGACCACATTCCCTTTGCCATCGCGGTCGCGGAACTCCGGCCGGCGGAGCGACTCACCTATGCCAATATCGAGTTCGAACGTCTCACGGGCGTAGGGTCGGCCGAACTGGTCGGCAAGACTTGGGCCGACCTGCCTCCGATCGCCGCCAGCGAAGTTTCCGGCAGGGCGCTGAGCAAGGCAATCGTGGAAGACGCGGACTATATCGGCGTATTCGAGATCCAGGCGCCGGAGACCCGCATCGTCGTCGATGCATGGTCCAACGTCATTCAGGATGACAAGGGATCGCCGATCTTCCGCCTAGCCGCACTCGCTGAAATTGGCGCACGTCAAGGCGCGCAGGAAGCTGAACTCGAAAAGCAGGTCTTGGAAAAAGACCTGTTGCTGCGCGAGCTGCAGCACCGGGTAAAGAATAACCTCCAGATGATCACAGCCCTGATCAGGCTCGAGGCGCGCAATCTTGCGGATCATGAAGTCGGCCCCCGCTTTGATCGGCTTGCTGGCCGCGTCGCGGCTCTCGCTCTCCTGTATCGCTCGCTGGAAAACGCGACGTCCGAGAGTGTGGACTTGGGCGTCTACATCAGCCAGATCGCGTCGGCGGTCATGGAGGCGCATGCGGTTGAAGGTATCCGTCTCGACCTGAAGGTCGACACCTGGCCGGTGTCAGTGCATGTGGCCATGCCTACGGGGCTCGTGGTCAATGAGTTGCTGACCAATTCGCTGAAGCACGCCTTCACGGGCCGGGACGGCGGCACGATCACCCTGCATAGCCTTGTCGATGAAACAGGGTGTCGGGTTGTCGTCGCGGACGACGGCATCGGGCTGCCTGAGGGAATGAGTTGGCCCGTGTCCGGCAAGCTCGCTGATCTGATCGTGCAATCGCTGATGGATAACGCCGGTGCCAGGATCAGCGTCACCTCGTCCCCAGGCAATGGTGTGAGGGCGACTATCGCCTTTGACCGGGCAGACGCCGCGCCATAAGTGCTGCGCGTTGCCGCGACCACAAAGAGAAAGCCCCGGCACAAGGCCGGGGCTTTCCGTGTAGAGGTGAGGCGTGCGGGATGCAGCCTCTTCGCGGTTAGGCGGAATAGTACATCATGTACTCGATCGGGTGCGGCGCCGTTTCCCAGGCCATGTATTCCTCGGCCTTGAGCTCCAGGTAACCGTTGATCTGGTCGTCGTTGAACACGCCGCCCTTCTTGAGGAAGTCGCGGTCGGCGTCCAGCGAATTGCAGGCTTCGCGCAGGCTGCCGCACACGGTCGGGACGGCGGCCAGCTCTTCCGGCGGCAGGTGGTACAGATCCTTGTCCATGGCTTCGCCCGGATGGATCTTGTTCTCGATGCCGTCGAGGCCGGCCATCATCATCGCCGCGAAGCCCAGATACGGGTTCGACGCCGGATCGGGGAAGCGGATCTCGACGCGCTTGCCCTTGGGGCTCGGCGAGTACGGGATGCGGCACGAGGCCGAGCGGTTGCGGGCCGAATAGGCCAGCAGCACGGGAGCCTCGTAGCCAGGGACCAGGCGCTTGTAGCTGTTGGTCGTGGCGTTGGTGAAGGCGTTGATGGCCTTGGCGTGCTTGATGATGCCGCCGATGTAGTACAAGCACTCGTCCGACAGGTCGGCATAGCCGTTGCCCGCGAACAGCGGCTTGCCGCCCTTCCAGATCGACTGGTGGACGTGCATGCCCGAGCCGTTGTCGAGCGCGACCGGCTTCGGCATGAAGGTCACCGACTTGCCGTAGGCGTGGGCGACGTTCTGGCAGACATACTTGTAGACCTGCACCGCGTCGGCGGCCGTGACGAGCGTGCCGAACTTCATGCCCAGCTCGTGCTGCGAGGTCGCCACCTCGTGGTGGTGCTTTTCAATCGGAACGCCCATGGCGCGCATGGTGCCCAGCATCTCGGCGCGGATGTCATGGCCCGAATCGACCGGCATGGCGGGGAAGTAGCCGCCCTTGATGCGCGGGCGGTGGCCCATGTTGCCGCCTTCGATCGCGGCGCCGGCCATGTGCGGGCTCTCGACGTCATCGAAACGGTAGAAGGCGGTGTTGTAGCCCACGTCCATCTGGACGTTGTCGAACATGAAGAACTCGGGCTCGGGACCGAAATAGGCGGCGTCGCCGATGCCGGTGGAGTTCAGGTAGGCCAGCGCCGCCTTGGCGGTGCCGCGCGGGTCGCGGCCATAGGCTTCGTGGCTGCCCGGCTCCAGGATGTCGCAGATCACGATGAGCTGCTTGGTCGACGAGAACGGATCCAGCACGGCGGTCGATACGTCGGGCATGAGCACCATGTCCGACTCGTTGATGGCCTTCCAGCCGGCGATCGAGGAGCCGTCGAACATGACACCGTCGACGAACATGTCCTCGTCCACCACGTCCTTGTGCATGGACAGGTGATGCCATTTGCTGCGCGGATCGGTGAAGCGCAGATCGATATACTCGATGTCCTCGTCCTTCATCCGCTTGAGCAGGGCAGTAACGTCACTCATGGATAGTCCTCTCTCGTTCGCGATTCGTGTTGTTTGTGGTGTTCTTTAGATGGCGTCCACGCCGGTTTCACCGGTGCGGATGCGGATCGCTTCTTCCACATTGGTGACGAAGATCTTGCCGTCGCCGATGCGGCCGGTTTGCGCCGCCTGCTGGATCGCCTCGATTGCCCGTTCCAGGAGGGAGTCGTCAAGCACGACTTCGATCTTCACCTTGGGCAGGAAATCGACGACGTACTCGGCGCCGCGATACAGCTCGGTGTGACCCTTCTGCCGACCGAAACCCTTGGCCTCGATGACGGTGATGCCGCTGAGGCCGACCTCGTGAAGGGCTTCCTTCACCTCGTCCAGCTTGAACGGCTTTATGATCGCTTCGATTTTCTTCATGCTCGCGTTCGTCCATCCCCAGAGTTTTGGATGTTTCCGTAGTACGACGCATCAAGCACGATGCGTGCCAACTCGCGGTGAAACCGTAACTTCCCGTTTCCGGGGTGTCCATGGCATATCAATCGCGCCGGCGGAGCCGGGTTTTGCACAAGGTTGAGGCAGAATGATGAAATTGCGGGCAGTTTCGCCGGGCAGGGTGGTTCGTTGAAGCCGGTCAACGAGGTCATTGCCGGCGTCGGCACCACGATCTTCACCGTGATGTCGGCACTTTCGGTCGAGCATGGCGCCATCAATCTGGGGCAGGGCTTTCCCGACGAGGACGGGCCGGCGGATGTACGTGAGGCCGCGGCGCGCCTCGCCCTCGACGGCCCCAACCAGTATCCGCCGATGATGGGCCTGCCGGCGCTGCGCCAGGCGGTCGCCGCGCACAACAAGCGGTTCTATGGCCTCGACGTGGACTGGCAGACCCAGGTGCTGGTGACCTCCGGCGCCACCGAGGCGCTGACCGCGAGCCTGCTGGCGCTGCTGCGGCCGGGCGACGAGGCGGTACTGATCGAGCCGGTCTATGATTCCTACCTGCCCATCGTCCAGCTCGCCGGCGCGGTGCCCCGCATGGTGCGGCTGCGGCCCCCTGACTGGTCGCTGCCCGAGGCCGAGCTGGGCGCCGCCTTCGGGCCACGGACCAAGCTGGTGGTGATGAACAGCCCCATGAACCCGACCGGCAAGGTGTTCGGCGAGGCCGAGCTGGCGCTGATCGCCGAGCTGGCCCGGCAGCACGACGCCTATGTGATCTGCGACGAGGTCTATGAACACCTGGTGTTCTCGGGCGGCCGGCACGTGCCGCTGATGACACTGCCGGGCATGGCCGAGCGCACCATCCGCATCGGCTCGGCGGGCAAGACGTTCTCGCTGACCGGCTGGAAGGTGGGCTACCTGACCGGCGCGGCCGACCTGATCGGCGCCGTCGCCAAGGCGCACCAGTTCATCACCTTCACCACGCCGCCCAGCCTGCAGGCCGCTGTCGCCCACGGTCTCGGCAAGGAAGACGCCTATTTCGGCGAGTTGGCCGCCGCCATGGAACGCAAGCGCGACCGGCTGGTCGCCGGCCTGCGCGGCGTGGGCTTCGACGTGCTGCCGTCCCAGGGCACCTATTTCGCCACCGTGGATTTCCGGCCGCTGTGGAACGAGGGCACCGACGTGGACTTCGCCATGAAGCTGGTGCGCGAGGCGAGGGTGGGCTCGATCCCGGTCAGCGCCTTCTATCCGGCCGATCCGCCGACCCACCTGGTGCGGTTCTGCTTCTGCAAGCAGGACCACGTGCTGGACGAAGCGATCGCCCGGCTACGCGCCTTCGCGGGCAAATGACCGGACATTATGTCCGCTTCGGTGTTGCAAGGCGGGTCGACCCGCTGTAAGAACTGCGCCGCTGCGGTGGCTGTAGCTCAGTTGGTTAGAGCGCGGGTTTGTGGTACCTGAGGTCGTGGGTTCGATTCCCATCAGCCACCCCAATTTCCTCACATTTTCCAGGTCCTGTGCGCCCGTGATCCCGTCGCGTGGTGCGTATGCCCGATGCCTGACTTCCCGCTGGATGGAAACTGTATGGCGGGCTAGTTTTCAGCCAAAGGGGAGAGACCGATGGCTGAGCTAAAGACCGATCCGCTGGATCCGGACGTCGTCGAATGTCCGTGGGACTATTACCGATCGCTGCGCGAGGCCGGCGGCATCCACCGGGTGCCGGGCCGCGGCTTCTTCCTGGTCAGCCGTTACGACACGGCGATGAAGGTGCTGAAGGACACGGCGACGTTCTCGTCGAAGGCCGGCGTCGCGGTGCCGCGCACCCCGGACGGCAGCCACCGTCCGGATGAGGGCGACGCGGTACGCACCTTGCTGACCGCCGATCCGCCGGAGCACCGCAAGTACCGCGACCTCGTCAACCGCGCCTTCTCGGCGAAGCGGGTGGCATCGTGGGAAGCCAACATCCGGACGATCACCGACGAGCTGATCGACGGCTTCATCGGCGCGGGACGCTGCGAGCTGATCTACGACTTCGCCGTGCCGCTGCCGCTGATCGTGATCAGCGACGCGCTGGGCCTGCCGCGCGAGGATCTGCGCCAGTTCAAGCAATGGTCGGACGGCATCGCCCGTTTCGGCGGCCTGACCACGCCCGAGGAAGAGGCGCGCATCGCGGCGGAAATGCGCGCGTTCGGCGCCTATGTGGCCGGCATGATCGAGGACCGGCGCCGCAACCTCGGCGACGATTTCATTTCCGACCTGATCCGATCCCGCTTCGACGGCGACCGGCCGCTGACATTGCCCGAGCTCATCAGCATCACCATGCAGTTCCTCGTGGCCGGCAACGAGACCACCACCAACACCATCGCCTCCGGCATGGTGCTGCTGCTGCAGCATCCGGAGCAGATGGCGGCGGCCCGCGCGGATTTCTCGCTGATCCCCAACCTGGTGGAAGAGGTGCTGCGCGTCGAGGCGCCGGTACAGGCCCATTTCCGCGTCGCGTCCTGCGATACCGAGCTGGAGGGCGTCACCATCCCCGAAGGCGCGGGCGTGGGCGTGGTGTTCGGCTGCTGCAACCGGGACGAGGCGACATTTCCCGAGCCCGAGGCCTTCGACATCACGCGCAAGAACGCGGGCCGGCACCTGGCGTTCAGCCAGGGCATCCACTATTGCCCGGGCGCGCCGCTGGCGCGGGCCGAAAGCGTCATCGCCTTCGAGCACCTGTTGCGGCGGTTGGGGAACATCCGCCTGGACGAGGCGAGCAGCGACCTGCGCCACGTGCCCAGCTTCACCCACCGCGGCCTGCGCAAGGTGGTGCTGACGTTCGACCCGGTCTGACACCGGGCCGAACCGTCACCGGACGATCAGAAGCGGTAGCTCAGCGTGCCGAACACGTTGCGTGCCTCGCCGATGAAGCAGTCGCCGCGGGCCAGGCAGGCCGAGTAGAACTTCTTGTCGAACAGGTTGGTGGCGTTGATGGCGAACACCCATTGCTTCCAGCTCAGCTCGGCCAGCGCGTCGACCAGCGTGTAGGACGGCGTGCGAACCGTGCCGGACCAGTTCGAGCCGGAATAGCGCAGGCCGCCGCCCACGCGCAGGCGGAAATCATCGCCCAGATCGAACGTCTTGGTCGTCCACAGCGAGGCGATGTGCCGCGGCACGTTCTCGAGCTGCTCGGTGGTGCCGTCGGCCCGGGCGCGGTTGTAGCTGTAGTTGGCGATCACCTCGAACTGGCCCGGCAGCATACGGCTGGCCTCGATCTCGAAGCCCTTCGACTTCAGCATGCCGGCCTGCATCTGATCGGTGGGGTCGGGCGTGCTCGGATCGTCGACGGGCCGGTTGCTCTCGCGGATGTGGTAGGCGGCGAGTGTCAGCAGCGTCCGCTCGTCGGGATGGAACTTGATGCCGGCCTCGAGCTGCCGCCCGCGCTTGGGCTCGAACGGGTCTCCATTGCTGGCTGTGCCCGAGATCGGATCGAAGGATTCGGTGTAGCTGAAATAGGGCGAGACGCCCTGCAACACCTCGGCGATGATTCCGGCGCGCAGCGAGGTCGCGTTGGCCTTGTCGGTGGTGACGCTGAAGCTGCGCGAGCTGGTGTGATCCCGGCGCCCGCCAAGCACCAGCGAGACGCGGTCCCAGAACCGGATCTGGTCCTGGAGATAGAAGCCGAGCTGCTTCTGCGAGACGTCCTCGCTGTAGGTGAAGCCCGTCGGCAGGCCGCCGCCGAAGTCCGACAGGGCGTCATAGTCGATGTCGTAGATATCGATGAACTCGTAGTCGTAGCCGCCGGTCTTGCGGACCCGGTTCCAGCTGTAATCGATGCCGGCGAGCACGGCGTGCTCGATGTTCTCGCCCGTGTTGAAGCGGAACTGGGCGTTGCTGTCGGTCGAGAAGATCTCCATCCGGGCGTAGCTGCCGTCGGCATAGAGGCCGACGATCCGCTGGTCGGGGTCCAGATATGGCGCCGGAGGGTTCCAGTAGCTGTCCGGATAGTGGGTGAGATAGGTCAGGTTGCTGTCGATGTAGCGGGCCTTGGCGCTGACCTTGATGGTCTCGCTGAATTCGTGGTCGACGATGACGGTGCCCTGCAGCAGCCGGCCGCCATAGCGGTCCCAGCCCGGCTTGCCGATGAACAGGCTGTTCTTCAGCTTGCCGTTGGGATTGGGATAGATGGTGCCGACCAGCGGCAGGAACTGCGACGTCGATCCGCCGTCGTCCTCCTGGTAGAGGCCGATCAGCGTGATGTCGGTGTCCTCGCCCGGCTGCCAGAGCAGCGAGCCGGACAACAGGATGCGGTCGTCGGGCACGTGATCGGTTTGGGTGCCGCTGTCGCGGACGCGCGCCACGAAGCGCCCTGCAAGGCCGTTTGCGATCTGACCCGTGACGTCGGCGAGGAGTTCCTTGCGGTCGAACGAGCCATAGCGCAGCGATACCTCGCCGCCGGTCTCGAAGCGGGGCGTCTTGGAAACCATGTTGATCAGGCCGCCGATGGAGCTTGCCCCGAACAGGACCGACGTTGGGCCGCGCACCACCTCGACCTGCGAGAAATTGTAGGGGTCCGAGCGGATGCTGGCGTAATAGCTGAACAGATCGCGCATGCCGTCACGGAACTGGAGCGGCGAGATGCCGCGGATGAAGCTGCCGTCGACGCGGGTATCCGGCCCATAGGCATTGGCCTGGGCGCCGGCGACGTAGCGCAGCGTGTCGGCCACGGAAACCGCACCCTGCGACTGATAGAGGTCGTCGGTGACGATGGTGATCGCCTGCGGCGTGTACATGAGGGGCGTGTCCGTCTTGGTGGCCGCGGGTTCCTCGCGGGCGGCGGTGACGATGACAGCCTCCGGCTTCTTGCTCGCCTTTCTGGCGTCGGTGGCCTCGGCTTCCTCCGCCCTCAGCGGCGAACAGTGGAGGGAAGCGACAGCGATGGCGAGAAGCGCGACGTTGGCCAGTTTCATGCAAACCCCCTGGATGTTTGGGAACGGGAATCGGGCAGAGGTTTTTCTAATACTGAGAGTCATTTGCATTATCAACTGAATGTGGTGCCGCGGTGTGCCCGCCGCCGTGGCAATCTCTTTTGCGACAGGCCGGATGGGGCTTAGAGTGGCGCTATGACGGGGCTCGAGCTGCTGACCACCGACGAAATGTACCGCGCCGATGCGGCCGCCATCGGACGCGGCACGCCGGGTGTGACGCTGATGGAAAACGCGGGCAGGGCGGCCGCCAGGGTCATCGCGGAGACCCATGAGCGCGTGCCGGTCGCCGTGCTGTGCGGACCGGGCAACAATGGCGGTGACGGCTTCGTCATCGCCCGGCTGCTGCAGCGCCAGGGCTGGACCGTCCGGCTCGGCCTGCTGGGCGATCTGGCGCGGCTGACCGGCGACGCGGCCAGCATGGCGGCGCGCTGGACCGGTCCGGTCGAGCCGCTGGGGGCGGAGCTACTGGCGGGTGCGGGGCTGATCGTCGACGCCCTGTTCGGCGCCGGGCTCAGCCGGCCCATCGACGGCACCGCGGCCCAGATGATCCAGGCGGTCAACGAGGCGGGCGTGCGGGTCGTCGCCATCGACGTGCCAACCGGCGTCGACGGCTCGACGGGCAAGGTGCCGGGACCAGCGATCCGGGCGTCGCGCAGCATCACCTTCTTTCGAAAAAAGCCCGGGCACCTCCTTGCGCCTGCTAAATTTCTCTGCGGACACGTGACCGTGTGCGACATCGGAATCCCGGCCGATGTGGCGGACGAGATCGGCACCCGCTGCTGGGAAAACGGGCCGGGCCTGTGGCGCGGACATTTCCCGTTCCCGGCCGAGGGCGGCCACAAATATGCCCGCGGCCATGCCATTGTCGTCTCCGGTCCGCTGGCGAGCGGCGGCGCGGCGCGGTTGGGCGCGCGGGCTGCGTTGCGTGTCGGCGCGGGGCTGGTGACGGTCGCGTGCCCGCCCGACGCCGTGGTGGCGCATGCCTCGCAGCTCAACGCGGTGATGACCGCAGCGTTCACCGACTTCGCCGACATCCTGGCCGACAGGCGCCGTAACGCCGTGCTGGTCGGCCCGGGCAACGGCGTGGGCGAGCGGACGCGCGATGCGGCGCTGAAGGCGCTGCAGGCGGGCCGGTCCTGCGTGATCGACGCCGACGCCATCACCTCGTTCCGGGACTCGCCCGGCGACCTGTTCGGCGCCATCGGCGCGCCCTGCGTGCTGACGCCCCATGACGGCGAATTCGCCCGTCTGTTCCCGGACCTCGGCGATGGCGACAAGCTGGCGCGGACCCGCGCCGCCGCGGCACGCGCGGGCGCGGTGGTGCTGTTCAAGGGACCCGACACGGTGATCGCCGCACCCGACGGCCGCGCCGCCATCAACGCCAACGGGCCGCCGACGCTGGCAACCGCCGGATCGGGCGATGTGCTCGCCGGCCTGATCGTCGGCCTGCTCGCCCAGCAGATGCCGGCCTTCGAGGCCGCCTGCGCCGGCGCCTGGCTGCACGGGCGCGCGGCGCAACTGTTCGGTCCAGGCCTGATCGCCGAGGACATCAGCGAGATGCTGCCTGCGGCGCTGCGCGAACTGGCGGAGGGCTGATGGCGACGCTTGCGTTCGGACTTTTCTATATCGGGCTGTTCGTGATGATGATCGCGGCGGTCGTCGCGGCGGTTTTCTATGGCATCGCCCGGCTGGCGACGCGGGACGTGACCGAGGGCCGCGGACCGTTCGTGCGCAGCGCCCTGCTGCTGCCCTTCCTGTCGGCGGCCTGGATCGGCGCGGTGACGTTGGTCCACCTGTCCGCCAGCCTGTCGGACGACGGCAGGAACGCGATGCGGCTCGACCTGCCGAACGGCTATGTCTTTGCGGTGGAGGAGGGCGCGGAGAAGGGCAACATCGCGGACCCGGACGGCAAGATCCTCGTCATCGACCTGCGCCGGCTGCAGGTGGCAGGCGAGCGTGTCTTCGGCACCCGGTTCCTCGCCGACGAGATGGAGCGCCTGCGCGCGCTCTATCCCAAGGGCCTCTCCGGCACCCACATGATCCTCGACACCCGAACGGGCAGCGAGGTCTGGCTGGAAGAGAGAGCGTTCGAGGCCGAGGTCCACGGCCTTGGCGCTGCGCTGGCGCTCAAGCCCATCGCCGAGTTGCGCCAGAAACCTGTCGCCACGCGCCTCTCCGATAACCTCGCCCTGGCTGTCGCGCTTGGCGGGCCGCTGATCGGATTGGTGTTGCTGGTCCGCCGCGGTATCCGGCTGCGGCGCAGTGCGGCAAAGCCCGCCTGAAGGTCGATCCAAGATCGCTGGTGCATTACAAAAAAGGTGTGCTATACGTCCGCCCCCTGAGCGGGGCGGGATCGTCGCGGATGCGCCATGGGTTTGGCGGGCGTGGCGGAATTGGTAGACGCGCTGGTTTTAGGTACCAGTGAGGAAACTCGTGGGGGTTCGAGTCCCTTCGCCCGCACCATCGCGAACCCCCGCGCTCGTATGATGCACAACAGAATTCGGACGTTCTCATGCAAGTCACCGAAACCAGCGCCGAAGGCCTCAAGCGCGAATACAAGATCAAGGTCGAGGCGGATGTCATCGACAGCAAGCTCGACGAGAAGCTGCAGCAGCTCGCCGGCCGTATCCGCCTGCCGGGCTTCCGTCCGGGCAAGGTGCCGGTAGGCCATCTGCGCAAGCTGCACGGCGACGCGTTGATGGGCGAGGTGCTCGAGGAAACGGTCAACACCACGACCCGCGAGGCGCTCGAGAAGAACGAGCTGCGCCCGGCCATGCGTCCGAACATCGAGATCACCTCGTTCGAGCGCGGCAGCGACCTGGAATACAACCTCTCGGTCGAGGTGCTGCCCGAGATCGTCCCGGCTGACCTGGGCAAGGTGAAGCTGGAGAAGCAGACCGCGCCGGTCGCCGACAGCGACATCGACGAGGCGCTCAAGCGCATCGCCGACGGCCAGAAGGCCTACAAGGCCGCCGCCAAGACCTACAAGGCGAAGAAGGACGACGCCGTCGTCATCGACTTCCTTGGCAAGCGTGACGGCGAGCCCTTCGAGGGCGGCGCCGCCGAGGATTACGAGCTGGTGCTCGGCTCGGGCTCGCTGATCCCTGGTTTCGAGGACCAGCTGATTGGCGCCAAGACCAACGAGAAGCGCGAAGTCAACGTCACCTTCCCGGAGAACTACGGCTCGCCCGATCTCGCCGGCAAGGACGCGGTCTTCGAAGTGACCGTCAAGGAAGTGAAGAAGCCGGCCGATGTTGCCATCGACGACGAGCTGGCGCAGAAGATCGGCCTGGAGAATCTTGAGCAGCTCAAGGAGCGGCTGAAGGAGCAGGTGGCCGCTGACTATACCCGCGTTTCGCGCATGAAGCTGAAGCGGGCCATGCTCGACCAGCTCGCCGACATGCACGATTTCCCGGTGCCGGAAGGCATGGTCGATCTGGAGTTCAACCAGATCTGGCAGGATTTCGAGACCAGCCTGAAGGCCGACGGCAAGACCCTCGAGACGGCCGACAAGCCGGAAGAGGAACTGCGCAAGGAGTACCGCGACATCGCGGTACGCCGTGTCCGCCTCGGCCTGCTGCTGTCCAACATCGGCGACACCAACGAGATCAATGTGACGGCCGAGGAACTGAACCGGGCCATCATGATGGAAGCCCAGCGCTTCCCGGGCCAGGAGCGCAGGGTGTTCGAATTCTACCAGAAGAATCCGGACGCCATGCAGCAGGTCCGTGCGCCGCTTTTCGAGGACAAGGTCATAGACTTTATTCTCGATAAGGCCGAAGTTACGGAGAAGGAAGTCGACCGGGACACGCTGCTCAGCGACCCCGACGACGAGGCCGCCGCCGACTCCAACTAGTTCCGGGTCGCCGCGCGCGTCGGTCCGGAAACAGGGGGTGGACAGTGTGACTCTGTCCGGCCTCTAGACAAACCAATCGGGAAGCCCATCTGAAGCAGGTTGGGCTTCGTGCAGCAAGGCGGTGCTATGAGGGATCCTCTGGAAGTTTACGGCGCGATCTGGCCGACGGTCATCGAGCAAACCAATCGTGGCCGCGAGGCCTACGACCTGTTCTCGCGGATGCTGAAGGACCGGATCGTGTTCCTGGTCGGCCCGATCGACGACATGGTCGCCACCTCGATCAGCGCGCAGCTGCTGTTTCTCGAGTCCGAGAATCCGAACAAGGAAATCGCCCTCTACATCAATTCTCCCGGCGGCATCGTGACCTCGGGCCTCGCGATCTACGACACGATGCAATACATCAAGGCGCCGGTGTCGACGGTGTGCATCGGCCAGGCCGCGTCCATGGGCTCGCTGCTGCTGCAGGCCGGCGAGGCGGGGCGCCGCTTTGCCACGCCGAATGCCCGCGTCATGCTGCACCAGCCCTCGGGCGGCGCGCAGGGGCAGGCCACGGACATCGAAATCCACGCCCGCGAGATCCTGGCGATCCGTGAGCGCCTGAACCAGATCTACGTCAAGCACACGGGCCAGGATATCGAGATCATCCGCCGTGCGCTGGAGCGCGACAACTTCATGACGGCCCAGGACGCCAAGACGTTCGGCCTGATCGACGAGGTTTTCGAGAAGCGTCCCGACCCGCAGGCGCAGGCCGCTTGATCCGTGTCGCGGATTGGACGCTTGACCCTCGCGCGGCGATGAGCCGCAACATAGGCATTGATTGCTCCGGCTTCGCCCGGATAGCATGGACTGAAACGACGGTACGACTCGGGTAATGACCAAGACCAGCGGCAGCGGCGACTCAAAGAACACGCTCTATTGTTCTTTCTGCGGCAAGAGCCAGCACGAAGTGCGCAAGCTCATTGCCGGCCCGACCGTGTTCATCTGCGACGAATGCGTCGAGTTGTGCATGGACATCATCCGCGAGGAGAACAAGAACTCGCTGGTGAAGTCCGGTGACGGAATCGCCACGCCGGCCGAAATCTGCCGCGTGCTGGACGACTACGTGATCGGCCAGGAGACCGCCAAGCGCGTGCTCTCCGTCGCGGTCCACAACCACTACAAGCGGCTGAACCACGCGTCGAAGAACAACGACGTCGAGCTGTCCAAGTCGAACATCCTGCTGATCGGCCCGACCGGCTGCGGCAAGACGCTGCTGGCGCAGACGCTCGCGCGCATCCTCGATGTGCCGTTCACCATGGCGGACGCGACGACGCTGACCGAAGCCGGCTATGTGGGCGAGGACGTCGAGAACATCATCCTCAAGCTGCTGCAGGCGGCCGACTACAATGTCGAGCGCGCCCAGCGCGGCATCGTCTACATCGACGAGGTCGACAAGATCAGCCGCAAGTCTGACAACCCGTCGATCACCCGTGACGTGTCGGGCGAGGGTGTGCAGCAGGCGCTGCTGAAGATCATGGAAGGCACGGTGGCCAGCGTTCCGCCCCAGGGCGGCCGGAAGCATCCGCAGCAGGAGTTCCTGCAGGTGGACACCACCAACATCCTGTTCATCTGCGGCGGTGCGTTCGCCGGCCTCGAGAGAATTATCGAGGCGCGCGGCACCCAGAAGTCGATCGGCTTCGGCGCCAACGTGGTTGCGCCCGAGGATCGCCGTACCGGCGAGATCCTGCAGGGCGTCGAGCCCGAGGATCTGCTGAAGTTCGGCCTGATTCCCGAATTCGTCGGCCGCCTGCCGGTGCTCGCCACCCTGCGCGACCTGGACGAGCCGGCGCTGATCGAGATCCTGACCAAGCCGAAGAACGCGCTGGTGAAGCAGTATCAGCGCCTTTTTGAGATGGAAGGCGTGTCGCTCGGCTTCACCGACGACGCGCTGCACGGCGTCGCCAAGAAGGCGATCAAGCGCAAGACGGGCGCCCGCGGCCTGCGGTCGATCATGGAAGCCATCCTGCTCGACACGATGTTCGACCTGCCGGCGCTGGAAGGCGTGGGCGAGGTGGTCATCAACAACGAGGTCGTCGAGGGCCGCGCACAGCCGCTCTATATCTATTCCGATCGGCGCGCCGAAGACGTCGGCAAAGGCGCCTGACATCCGTGTTCCCCCGTCATGGGCCGCGGGGGTTGATCTTTCGTAACCCAATCGCCATCTGAGCGGGTACGATAGAATGGGGCTGCCGAGTCGGTGGCCCCCAGATATGGATCGAATGGAAGCCATGCAGAAGTCAGACAAGTCCAACACGTTCCCCGTGCTGCCGCTGCGCGACATCGTCGTGTTCCCGCACATGATCGTTCCCCTGTTCGTGGGGCGCGAGAAGTCGGTGCGGGCGCTCGAGGACGTGATGAAGGACGACAAGAAGATCCTCCTCGTCACCCAGAAGGACGCCGGGCAGGATGATCCCGGCCATGCCGATATCTTCCGTATCGGCACCATTGCCTCCGTGCTGCAGTTGCTGAAGCTGCCCGACGGCACCGTGAAGGTGCTGGTCGAGGGCGGCTCGCGCGCACGTCTGGACGAGTTCGTCGACAATCCGGAGTTCTTCGAGGCGCGTGCGTCGGTCATCGACGAGACGCTGGCGGAGCGCGCCGAGCTCGAGGCGCTGGCCCGTTCGGTGGTCACGCAGTTCGAGCAGTATGTGAAGCTGAACAAGAAGGTTCCGCCGGAGGTCCTTGTTTCTGTTAACCAGATCGAAGACCCAGCCAAGCTGGCCGACACGCTGGCCTCGCACCTGTCCGTGAAGATCTCCGAGAAGCAGGAGCTGCTCGAGATGCACGACGTGGCGAGCCGCCTCGAGCGCGTCTACGGCTTGATGGAGAACGAGATCGGCGTGCTCGAGGTCGAGAAGAAGATCCGCGGCCGCGTCAAGAAGCAGATGGAGAAGACCCAGCGCGAGTACTACCTGAATGAGCAGATGAAGGCCATTCAGCGCGAACTCGGCGAGGGTGACGAGGGCGCCGACGAGATCGCGGAGCTCGAGGAGAAGATCGCCCGTCTGAAGCTGACCAAGGAAGCCCGGACCAAGGCCGAGGGCGAACTGAAAAAGCTGCGCAACATGAGCCCCATGTCCGCGGAAGCCACGGTCGTGCGCAACTATCTCGACTGGCTGCTGAACATCCCGTGGGGCAAGGCCAAGAAGGTCCGCACCGACATCCATGTGGCCGAGCAGGTCCTGGACGCGGACCACTATGGCCTGGAGAAGGTCAAGGAGCGCATCCTCGAATATCTCGCGGTCCAGCAGCGGACCAAGAAGATCCGGGGCCCGATCCTGTGCCTCGTTGGCCCGCCCGGCGTCGGCAAGACCTCGCTCGGCAAGTCGATCGCCAAGGCCACCGGCCGCGACTTCGTGCGCGTGTCGCTGGGCGGCGTGCGCGACGAGGCCGAGATCCGCGGCCACCGGCGCACCTATATCGGCTCCATGCCCGGCAAGGTCATCCAGAGCATGAAGAAGGCGGGCAGCAACAACCCGCTGTTCCTGCTCGATGAAATCGACAAGATGGGCGCGGATTTCCGCGGCGATCCGTCATCGGCTCTGCTCGAGGTCCTCGACCCCGAACAGAACAGCACGTTCAACGACCATTACCTCGAGGTCGACTACGACCTGTCGAAGGTGATGTTCGTGACGACCGCGAACACGCTGAACATACCCGGCCCGCTGATGGACCGCATGGAGATCATCCGGCTCAGCGGCTACACCGAGGACGAGAAGCTCGAGATCGCCAAGCGCCACCTGATCAGCAAGCAGCTGGAACAGAACGGCATCAAGAAGGGCGAGTGGGAGATTTCCGACGAAGCCCTGCGCGACCTGATCCGCTTCTATACCCGCGAGGCGGGCGTGCGCTCGCTCGAGCGTGAGCTGGCCAAGCTGGTGCGCAAGGCCATCCGTGAACTCGTCGGCGGCTCGACCAAGAAGGTCAGCGTCACCGCCGAGAACCTGGGTGACTTCTCGGGCGTCCGCCGCTTCCGCTACGGCATTGCCGAAGAGGAAGACAGCGTCGGCGTGGTCACCGGCCTGGCCTGGACCGAAGTGGGCGGCGAGTTGCTGTCCATCGAATCCGTGCTGGTTCCCGGCAAGGGCAAGATGACCATCACCGGCAAGCTGGGCGATGTCATGCAGGAGTCGATCCAGGCGGCCGCCAGCTTCGTGAAGTCGCGGGCGACCACGTTCGGTATCCATCCGCGCATCTTCGAGAAGCGGGACATCCACATCCACGTCCCCGAGGGCGCGGTGCCGAAGGACGGTCCGTCGGCCGGCGTCGGCATGGTCACCTCGATCGTGTCGGTGCTGACCAACAACCCGGTCCGCAAGGATATCGCCATGACGGGCGAAGTCACGCTGCGGGGCAGGGTGTTCGCCATCGGCGGCCTGAAGGAGAAGCTGCTTGCCGCGCTGCGCGGCGGCATCAAGACCGTGCTGATCCCGAAGGACAACGAGAAGGATCTGGCCGAAGTCCCCGACAACGTGAAGACCGGTCTGCAGATCATTCCGGTCGCCACGGTGGAAGAAGTGCTGCAGCACGCGCTGACCAAGCCGCTCACGCCGATCACCTGGGAAGAGGACGATTCGGTGGGTTCGATCGCCAAGGATGCGCCTGCTGGTGACGCGGAAGGGTTGGTTACCCACTAACCGGACGCCGTTCACGCTCCAAACCACGCGAAGCCCCCGAAAAGCGTAGATTTTCTGCGCCCTTCGGGGGCTTTTCCTTTGACGCATATTTGCACGCGCACTAAACTCCGCGTTCTCTCGCAAAGAGAGACCTGTTGGACAAATCATCTACAAACAAGGGGGTTGTCGTGAACAAAAACGACCTGATCGCGGCCGTTGCTACCAGTGCAGGCCTCTCCAAGACGGATGCGGCAAGTGCGGTCGATGCCGTCCTCGATGGTATCTCTGGTGCGCTGGCGAAGGGCGAAGAAGTCCGTCTCGTCGGCTTCGGCACCTTCAGCGTCGCAAAGCGCGCCGCCACGACCGGCCGCAATCCGCGCACCGGCACCGCCATCAAGATTCCGGCGTCCACCCAGCCCAAGTTCAAGGCTGGCAAGGCGCTGAAGGACGCCGTCAACTAAGAGGCTTCCTGACGAACCGGTTTTCAGGCCGACCGCCCTTAGCAGGGCGGTCGGTTTAATTTATTATTGCCTGAACCATTTTGAATTTTACGCGCCGTGTTTCCAGGCGCTCCCGGGGCGGTTAGCTCAGTTGGTAGAGCATCTCGTTTACACCGAGAGGGTCGGCGGTTCGAGCCCGTCACCGCCCACCAGCCTTCGCGCTGCGCGCGCTTCGGCTTGGCAAGCCAGCGCACGGACGTCGGGGGCAGCAGGAAGGCTTTTACGCCGTAGCCCGTAGGGCGTAGGCGGACGGTATCAGGACAAGGCGCAAATTCTTTGATTGCTGCGCGCTTGGGCATGGCAAGCCAGGCGAGGGAATTTAGGGTTACTGATGAAATACGTTTAAATGCTTCGCAGCGAGATTGATGCCGATCGCCACCACGGGCATCACGGGGGATATCAAAGACCGTTTGGCTCGCCACAACGCCGGCGACGTTGTTCACACCTCCAAATATCGTCCCTGGACGCTAGTCACCTATGTCGTATTTTCCGACGAGGCCAAAGCCTTCGCGTTCGAGAAATATCTCAAATCCGGGTCGGGCCGGGCGTTCGCCAAAAAGCGGTTCTAGTCTCCATCCCCCGATGGCCATAAAACCCTCAAAATCTTCTCCCCCACTGTCCATTATCCGTTGACACCATTCGGGCGGTGCCGTACACGGAGCCTCCCTTGCGGGGGTGTAGCTCAGTTGGTTAGAGCGTCGGCCTGTCACGCCGAAGGTCGCGGGTTCGAGTCCCGTCACTCTCGCCACTTTTCACCGCAATCCGGTCTGTCTCGCGCGGGCGCCACCGTTCCGCGCAGCGAGCCTGTTTGTGGTCGTTGATCCGCTCTGCGGGGGTGTAGCTCAGTTGGTTAGAGCGTCGGCCTGTCACGCCGAAGGTCGCGGGTTCGAGTCCCGTCACTCTCGCCACTTTCCCACAGTTCTGGCCTGCAAATTCACAGGTCCATTGGGTTTGACTCGGGGGGTGCGCCGACTATACTGCGCCCCGATCGATCCCAGCCGGACCGATCGGTAAGCCGGAACTTACAACGCACAATCAGACGGTTTCCGATGCAGGGTTTGCTCGCCGAGTACCTTCCTATTCTGCTGTTTCTTGGCGTCGCCACAGCCTTCTCGCTGATCATGATCGGAGCCGCCATGCTGGTGGCCCGCCAGAACCCCGATCCCGCCAAGCTCGCCGCCTATGAATGCGGCTTCGACGCGTTCGGCGACAGCCGCGGCCAGTTCGACGTCCGGTTCTACCTGGTCGCCATCCTGTTCATCATCTTCGACCTCGAGGTCGCTTTCCTGTTCCCGTGGGCTATTTCACTGGGACACATCGGCGTCTTCGGGTTCTGGTCGATGATGATCTTCCTCGGCGTGCTGACCATCGGCTTCGTCTATGAATGGAAGAAAGGGGCGCTCGAATGGGAGTAGAAAATCCACTCGCGCCAGCAGGCCAACCGCTGGACGCCTCGACCGCTGCCTCGCGCGCCTATTTCGAGAACCTTTCCGAGGACCTGTCCGAGAAGGGCTTCATCGTCGCAGCCATGGACGACCTGATCACCTGGGCGCGCACGGGCTCGCTATGGTGGATGACGTTCGGCCTGGCATGCTGCGCCGTCGAGATGATGCAGGCGTCCATGCCGCGCTATGACATGGAGCGCTTCGGCTTCGCGCCGCGCGCCTCACCGCGCCAGTCGGACGTGATGATCGTCGCCGGCACGCTCACCAACAAGATGGCGCCGGCGCTGCGCCGGGTCTACGACCAGATGCCCGAGCCGCGCTATGTCATCTCCATGGGCAGCTGCGCCAATGGCGGCGGCTATTATCATTATTCCTATTCGGTCGTGCGCGGCTGTGACCGCGTGGTGCCCGTCGACATCTATGTCCCGGGCTGCCCGCCGACCGCCGAGGCGCTGGTGTATGGCATTCTGCAGCTGCAGAAGAAGATCCGGCGGACCGGAAACCTGTCGCGATAGGGGCTTTGATGGACGGGGCGCTACACGAGCTTGGCGACCATATCGCCACCAGCCTGCCGGATGTCGTGACCGGTTTCGAGGTGCGTCTGGACGAGCTGACCGTCAGCGCCCATGCCGAGAGCATCGTCCGGCTGCTGAAGTTCCTGCGCGACAACACGGCGGTCCAGTGTCAGCAGCTCATCGACGTCTGCGGCGCCGACTATCCGAACCGGCCGCTGCGCTTCGACGTGGTCTATCACCTGCTCAGCCTGACCCATAACCACCGCATCCGGGTCAAGGTGCAGACCGACGAGGACACGCCCGTGCCGTCGATCATCGAGGTATACACCTCGGCGAGCTGGTTCGAGCGGGAGTGCTGGGACCTTTACGGCGTGATGTTCACCGGTCATCCGGACCTGCGCCGCATCCTGACCGATTACGGCTTCCAGGGCTTCCCGCTGCGCAAGGACTTCCCGCTGACCGGCTATGTGGAGGTGCGCTACTCGGAAGAGCAGAAGCGCGTGGTCTACGAGCCCGTGAGCCTGATGCAGGAGTTCCGCAACTTCGATTTCATGAGCCCGTGGGAAGGCGCCAAATACATCCTGCCCGGCGACGAGAAGGTCGCTGGCGAGGGCGGAAAGCAAGGCTGATGGCGGACGTCGAACTCAAGAATTTCAATCTTAACTTTGGTCCGCAACATCCTGCGGCCCATGGTGTTCTTCGTCTGATCACCGAACTGGACGGCGAGATCGTCGAGCGTCTCGATCCGCATATCGGCCTGCTCCACCGGGGCACCGAGAAGCTCATCGAGTACAAGACCTACCTGCAGGCAGTGCCGTATTTCGACCGGCTCGACTACGTCGCGCCGATGAACCAGGAACATGCCTTCGCGCTGGCGGTCGAGAAGCTGCTGGGCTGCGAGGTGCCGGTGCGCGGTCAGTACATCCGCGTGCTCTATTCCGAGATCGGCCGCATCGCCAACCATCTGCTGAACCTCACCACCCACGCCATGGACGTGGGCGCCATGACGCCCATCCTGTGGGGCTTCGAGGAACGCGAAAAGCTGATGGTGTTCTACGAGCGGGCGTGCGGCGCGCGCCTGCATGCCGCCTATTTCCGGCCCGGCGGCGTCCACCAGGACCTGCCGCCCGAGCTGCTCGCCGACATCTTCACGTGGACCGACACATTCCCCGAGATTCTCCGCGACATGGAAACCATGTTGATCGAGAACCGCATCTTCAAGCAGCGCAACGTGGACATCGGCGTCGTCACCGCCGACGAGGCGTTCGACCTGGGCTTCTCCGGTCCGCCGCTGCGCGCCTCAGGCATCGCCTGGGACCTGCGCAAGTCGCAGCCCTATGACGGCTACGAGAAGTTCGACTTCGACATTCCGATCGGCAAGCACGGCGACTGTTACGACCGCTTCATCCTGCGGCTGGAGGAAATCCGCCAGAGCCTGCGGATCATGAAGCAGGCGATCAACGAGATGCCGTCCGGTCCCATCGCCTCGCTCGACCGCAAGATCGTGCCGCCCAAGCGCGGCGAGATGAAGCGCTCCATGGAAGCGCTGATCCACCACTTCAAGCTCTACACCGAAGGCTACAAGGTGCCGGAAGGCGAGGCCTACGCCGCCGTCGAGGCGCCCAAGGGCGAGTTCGGCGTCTATGTGGTCTCCGATGGCTCCAACAAGCCGTATCGCTGCAAGATCCGCGCGCCGGGCTTCCCGCATCTGGCCGCCATGGATTTCATGTGCCGGGGACATATGCTGGCGGACATTCCCGCCATCCTCGGCTCTCTCGACATCGTGTTCGGGGAGATCGACCGATGAGCGGCGTGCACGCTGCCCCCTTCGTCCAGCCCGCCAGCTTCGCGTTCACTCCGGAGAGCATGGAGCAGGTCAACAGGCACATCGCCAAGTACCCGAAAGGGCGCCAGCAGAGCGCGGTGATGCCGCTGCTCGACATCGCCCAGCGCCAGAACGGCGGATGGCTGCCCGAGGCGGCGATCCGGGTGATCGGCGAGATGCTGAACATGCCGTATATCCGCGTCTACGAGGTCGCCAGCTTCTACACCATGTACAATCTGGTGCCTGTCGGCCGGCACTTCGTCCAGGTCTGCACGACGACCCCCTGCTGGCTGCGCGGCTCGGATCAGGTCATGGAAGCCTGCCGCCAGTCGCTGGGTGTGAAGAACGGTCAGACCTCGGCGGACGGCCAGTTCACGTTGCTGGAGGTCGAATGCCTGGGCGCCTGCGTCAACGCGCCCATGATGCAGATCGGCGACGACTACTACGAGGATCTGGACGCTGACTCGACGAAGCGTATTCTCGACGACCTGAAGGCGGGCCGCACGCCCGCGACGGGTCCACAGATCGACCGTCAGTTCTCGGCTCCCGAGGGCGGACCGACCACGCTGAAGGAGACCGCGTGATGCTGGCGGATCAGGACCGTATCTTCACCAACCTCTACGGGCTGCAAAGTCCGTACCTCGACGGCGCCAAGGCGCGCGGCGACTGGGACGGCACCGCGGCGCTGATCGCCAACGGCCAGGACTGGCTCATTACCCAGGTCAAGGAATCCGGCCTGCGCGGCCGTGGCGGCGCGGGTTTCCCCACCGGCCTGAAGATGTCGTTCATGCCCAAGGAAAGCGACGGCCGTCCGTCCTACCTGGTGGTGAACGCCGACGAGGGCGAGCCGGGGACCTGCAAGGACCGCGAGATCATGCGGCATGATCCGCACAAGCTGATCGAGGGCTGCCTCATCGCCGGCTACGCCATGCGCGCCGTGGCGGCCTACATCTACATCCGCGGCGAGTTCTACCGCGAGGCCGAGAACCTGCAGCGGGCCATCGACGAGGCCTATGACGCGGGCCTGATCGGCGAGAACGCCTGCGGCACCGGCTACCGGTTCGACGTCTTCGTCCACCGCGGCATGGGCGCCTATATCTGCGGCGAGGAAACCGCGCTGATCGAGAGCCTGGAAGGCAAGAAGGGCCAGCCGCGCCTGAAGCCGCCATTCCCGGCCAATATGGGCGTCTGGGGCTGTCCGACCACTGTGTCGAACGTCGAATCCATCGCCGTCATTCCGACCATCCTGCGCCGCGGCGCGACTTGGTTCTCCGGCATCGGCCGGCCCAACAACGCCGGCACCAAGCTGTTCTGCATCTCCGGGCACGTGAACAAACCGTGCACCGTCGAGGAAGCCATGAGCATCCCGCTGCGCGAGCTGATCGACAAGCATTGCGGCGGCGTACGCGGCGGCTGGGACAACCTGCTGGCGGTGATCCCGGGCGGCTCGTCCGTGCCGGTGCTGCCCAAGCACATCTGCGACGACGTGCTGATGGATTTCGACGCGCTGAAGGCGGTGCAGTCGGGCCTCGGCACCGCGGCGGTCATCGTCATGGACAAGTCCACCGACATCGTGAAAGCCATCGCCCGGCTGTCGAAGTTCTACATGCATGAAAGCTGCGGCCAGTGTACGCCGTGCCGCGAGGGCACCGGCTGGATGTGGCGGGTTATGGACCGTCTGGTGCGCGGCGAGGCCGAGGTGCCGGAGATCGACCTGCTGCAGGAAGTCACCAAGCAGGTCGAGGGCCACACCATCTGCGCGCTCGGCGACGCGGCGGCTTGGCCGATCCAGGGCCTGATCCGGCATTTCCGTCCTGAGCTCGAGGCGCGCATCGCGACCTACAAGGGCGCCCAGGTCCAGGCGGCGTAGGGGGAACGGGGATGCCAACGCTTACCATCGACGGCAAGGAAGTCACGGTCGCCCAGGGCACCACGGTGCTGCAGGCGTGCGAGGTCTTGGGCGTCGAAGTGCCGCGCTTCTGCTATCACGAGCGCCTGTCCATCGCCGGCAACTGCCGCATGTGCCTGGTCGAGCAGGAGAAGGCGCCGAAGCCCATCGCGTCCTGCGCCATGCCGGCCGCCGACAACATGGTGATCCACACCAACACGCCGCAGGTGAAGAAGGCCCGCGAAGGTGTGATGGAGTTCCTGCTGATCAACCATCCGCTGGATTGCCCGATCTGCGATCAGGGCGGGGAGTGCGACCTGCAGGACCAGTCCGTGGCCTATGGCAAGGGCGCGACGCGGTTCCACGAGAACAAGCGCGCGGTCAAAGAAAAGTACATGGGTCCGCTGATCAACACGGTGATGACCCGCTGCATCCACTGCACCCGCTGCGTGCGCTTCGCCGAGGAAGTGGCTGGCGTCGAGGAAATCGGCGCCATCGGCCGCGGCGAGCACATGGAGATCACCACCTATCTCGAGCAGGCCATGACGTCGGAGCTGTCCGGCAACGTCATCGACCTTTGCCCGGTCGGCGCGCTGACCTCGAAGCCCTACGCTTTCACCGCCCGTTCGTGGGAGCTGGAGAAGACCGAGAGCGTCGACGTGCACGATGCGGTCGGCTCAAACATCCGTGTCGACTCGCGCGGCAAGGAAGTGATGCGCGTGCTGCCGCGCCTCAACGAGGACATCAACCAGGAGTGGATCTCGGACAAGACCCGCTTCGCCCATGACGGCCTGAAGCGCAAGCGTCTCGACCGGCCCTATGTGCGCCGGAACGGCAAGCTGGAAGAGGCGACCTGGGCCGAGGCGTTCGCCGCCATCGCCGCGAAGGTCAACGGCCTGCCGGGCGCGAAGATCGCCGCCATCGCTGGCGATCTGGCCGACCTCGAGGCCATGGCCGCGCTGCAGGACCTGATGGCCAATCTGGGCTCCCCCAACATCGACTGCCGCCAGGACGGCGCGAAGCTCGATGCCTCGGTGCGCGCCTCCTACCTGTTCAACAGCACCATCGCCGGCATCGACAGGGCCGACGCGCTGCTGATCGTGGGCTCGAACCCGCGCATCGAAGCGCCGATCATCAACGCCCGCATCCGCCAGCGCTGGCTCGCCGGCGGCTTCCGCATCGGCGTGATCGGCGAGCGGACCGAGCTGACCTATGATTACGACTACCTCGGCGCCGGTCCGGGCATGCTGGGCGAGGTCGCCTCCGGCGGTCATTCCTTCGCCGACATGCTGCGCGGCGCCAAGCACCCCATGATCATCGTCGGCCAGGGCGCGCTTTCCCGCGCCGACGGCGCTGCGGTGCTTGCCAGCGCGCGCCAGATCGCCGAGACCTACGGCATGATCGGCGACGGCTGGAACGGCTTCAACGTGCTGCACACCGCCGCCGCGCGTGTCGGCGGCCTCGACCTGGGCTTCGTGCCGGGCGAGGGCGGCCGCGATGTCGAGGGCATCCTCGGCGGCGCCCAGTCGGGCAACATCGAGGTGGTCTATCTGCTGAATGCCGACGAACTGGACGCCAGCCGCCTCGCCAATGCCTTCGTGATCTACCAGGGCAGCCACGGCGACGAGGGCGTGAAGCACGCCGACGTCATCCTGCCAGGCGCCGCCTACACCGAGAAGAACGCCACCTGGATCAACACCGAGGGCAGGGTGCAGCTGGGCAACCGCGCCATCTTCCCGCCGGGCGACGCGCGCGAGGACTGGACCATCATCCGCGCGCTGTCGGAAGTGCTGACCGGCGGCAAGCTGCCTTATGACAATCTGGGCGCGCTGCGCCGCCGGATCGCGGCCGCGCTGCCGCATGCGACCGCCGTCAATGACATCGTGCCCGCCGAATGGGCCGCCTTCGGCCAGGCCGGCGCGCTGGACGATGCGCCGTTCGCCTCGACCGTCACCCGGCATTACCTGACCAACCCGATCTGCCGCGCATCCTACACCATGGCCGAATGCGCCGCCGTGATCGAGCCGGCCCAGGAAGGAACCGGCACGCATGGATAACCCGTTCGTTCAGGACTACGTCTTTCCGGGCCTGTGGATGCTGGGCGGCATCCTGCTGGTCATGCTGCCGGTCGTGCTGGCCGTCGCCATCGTCATCTATCTCGACCGCAAGATCTGGGCGGCCATGCAGCTGCGCCGCGGCCCCAACGTGGTCGGCCCGTTCGGCATTCTGCAAAGCTTCGCCGACGGCATCAAGCTGGTGCTGAAGGAAACCATCGTTCCCGCCAGCGCCAACAAGGGCGTCTACTTCATCGCGCCGGTTCTGACCTTCGTGCTCGCCATGGTTGCCTGGGCAGTGATCCCGTGGGGCTATTTCGGCGACACCAAGCTGGTCATCTCCGACATCAATGTCGGCATCCTTTACCTGTTCGCGATCTCCTCGCTGGGCGTCTACGGCATCATCATGTCGGGCTGGGCGTCCAACTCACGCTACCCGTTCCTGGGCGGCTTGCGGTCGGCGGCGCAGATGGTGTCCTACGAGGTGTCGATCGGCTTCGTGCTGATCACCGTGCTGCTTTGCGTCGGCTCGCTCAACCTGTCCAAGGTGGTCGAGGCGCAGCGGAACCTGTGGTTCTTCATCCCGCTGTTCCCGATGTTCATCATCTTCTTCATCTCGGCGCTGGCCGAGACCAACCGGCCGCCCTTCGACCTGCCGGAGGCGGAAGCCGAGCTGGTGGCGGGCTATCAGGTGGAATACTCGTCCATGACCTTCGCCATGTTCTGGCTGGGCGAGTACGCGAACATCCTGCTGATGTGCGCCATGACCGCGATCCTGTTCTTCGGTGGATGGCTGCCGCCCGTCGATATCCCACCGTTCAACTGGGTGCCGGGTCCGGTCTGGCTGATCCTCAAGATCGCCTTCTTCTTCTTCGTGTTCTCGTGGGTGAAGGCCGCCGTGCCGCGGTATCGTTACGACCAGCTGATGCGTCTGGGATGGAAGGTGTTCCTGCCCATCTCGCTCGGCGCGGTCGTCGTTGTGTCCGGTTTCCTGGTCGCTTTCGACCTGCTGCCAAACAAGGGTTAGGAGCACGCCGATGTCGAGCTTCTCGCGCGCCGCCAAGACGATCCTCCTCTGGGAGTTCGTGCAGGCCATGGCCTTGACCTTGAAGTACTTCTTCAAGGCCAAGCAGACCATCAACTATCCGTATGAGAAGGGCCCGCTGAGCCCGCGCTTCCGGGGCGAGCACGCGCTGCGCCGCTACCCGAACGGCGAGGAACGCTGCATCGCCTGCAAGCTGTGCGAGGCGATCTGCCCGGCTCAGGCCATCACCATCGAGGCCGAGCCCCGCGACGACGGCTCGCGCCGCACCACCCGCTACGACATCGACATGGTGAAGTGCATCTATTGCGGGTTCTGCCAGGAAGCGTGTCCGGTCGACGCCATCGTCGAGGGGCCGAACTTCGAGTTCGCGACCGAGACCCGCGAGGAACTCTACTACAACAAGGAAAAGCTGCTGGCCAATGGCGACCGCTGGGAACGCGAGATCGCCGCCAACCTTGCGGCTGACGCGCCCTACCGCTAAGAACCCGGCCAAAAGAAGCCCAACCAGGAACGCTCACCGGATGATCCTGCAGACGATCACGTTCTATCTCTTCGCCGCGATCACGGTCGCTGCCGGCTTCATGGTGATCGCCGCGCGCAACCCGGTGCATTCGGTGCTGTACCTGATCCTGGCGTTCTTCACCTCGGCGGGCCTGTTCGTGCTCATCGGCGCCGAGTTCATCGCCATGATCCTGGTGATCGTCTATGTGGGCGCCGTCGCCGTGCTGTTCCTGTTCGTGGTGATGATGCTCGACATCAATTTCACCGAGCTGCGCCAGGGCTTCCTGCAATATGTGCCCATCGGCGGCCTGATCGGTCTCGTGCTGCTGGTCGAGCTGTTCATGGTGCTCGCCACCTGGCAGTTCGGCCCCGAGGTCACCGCGGCCCAGCCGCAGGCGACCAGCGCGGGCCTGACCAACACCGAGGCGCTCGGCGGCATCATCTACACCCAGTATGTCTATGCCTTCCAGGCGGCGGGCGTGATCCTGCTGATCGCCATGATCGGCGCCATCGTGCTCACCCACCGCACGCGTCCGGGCGTCAAGAAGCAGCGCATTTCCAGTCAGGTCTACCGCGATCCCAAGACCACGATCGAAGTGAAGAAAATTCCGCCGGGGCAGGGGATCTGACATGACGATCGGCCTTGAAAACTATCTGATCGTCGCCGCGATCCTGTTCACGCTGGGCATCTTCGGCATCTTCCTGAACCGGAAGAACGTCATCATCATCCTGATGTCGATCGAGCTGATGCTGCTGGCGGTGAACATCAACCTGGTCGCGTTCTCGGTGTTCCTCGGCAACCTCATCGGCCAGGTGTTCGCGCTGTTCGTGCTCACCGTGGCGGCGGGCGAGGCGGCCATCGGCCTTGCCATCCTGGTCATCTATTTCCGCAACCGCGGCAGCATCGCCGTGGAAGACATCAGCCAGATGAAGGGTTGAGGGGAATGTTCGAGCTTATCGTTTTCCTTCCTCTTCTTGCGGCCATCATCGTCGGCTTCGGCGCCCGGGTGCTCGGCGATCGCGGCGCACAGCTCGTCACCTGCGGCGCGGTCATCACCTCGGCGGTGCTGTCGGTCATCGCGTTCTTCAACGTGGCGCTGGGCCACCAGCCCGAGCACGTGGTGCTCGCCAACTGGATCGCGTCCGGCGATTTCGTGGTGAACTGGTCGATCAAGGTCGACACGCTGACCGCCGTCATGCTGGTGGTGGTTAACGGCGTGTCGTCGCTGGTGCATGTGTATTCGGTCGGTTACATGAGCCACGACCCGCACAAGCCGCGCTTCATGGCGTATCTGTCGCTGTTCACCTTCGCCATGCTGATGCTGGTGACCGCCGACAACTTCGTGCAGATGTTCTTCGGCTGGGAAGGCGTGGGTGTCGCGTCCTATCTGCTGATCGGCTTCTGGTACAAGAAGCCGACCGCCAATGCGGCCGCCATCAAGGCGTTCCTCGTCAACCGTGTCGGCGATTTCGGCTTCGCGCTGGGCATCTTCGCCACCTTCCTGGTGTTCGGCGCCGTCGATTTCAACACCGTGTTCGCCGCCGCGCCGGACATGGTGAACAAGAACTTCACCTTCCTGAACCAGCAGCTGGACGTGATGAACACTATCACCTTCCTGCTGTTCATCGGCGCCATGGGCAAGTCGGCCCAGCTCGGCCTGCACACCTGGCTGCCGGATGCGATGGAAGGCCCGACCCCCGTTTCCGCCCTTATCCATGCCGCGACCATGGTGACCGCCGGCGTGTTCATGGTGGCGCGCTGCTCGCCCATGTTCGAGCTGGCGCCTGGCACCCTGCAGTTCGTCACCATCATCGGCGCCTCGACGGCGTTCTTCGCCGCGACCGTCGGCCTAGTGCAGAACGACATCAAGCGCATCATCGCGTATTCGACCTGCTCGCAGCTCGGCTACATGTTCTTCGCGCTGGGCGTCGGCGCCTATGGCGGGGCGATCTTCCACCTGTTCACCCACGCCTTCTTCAAGGCGCTGCTGTTCCTGGGCGCCGGCTCGGTGATCCACGGCATGTCGGACGAGCAGGACATCCGCAAGATGGGCGGCCTGTTCCCCTATATGAAGGTGACGGCCATCCTGATGTGGATCGGCTCGCTGGCGCTGGCGGGCATCGGCATTCCGGGCGTGTTCGGCTTCGCCGGTTTCTATTCCAAGGACATCATCCTCGAATCCGCCTTTGCCGCTCATTCGGGCGTCGGCGCCTACGCCTTCTGGCTGGGCATCGCTGCGGCGTTCATGACCGCGTTCTATTCGGGCCGGCTGCTGTTCATGACCTTCCACGGCCACAGCCGCGCCGATCACGACGTGCTGCACCACGCGCACGAGTCGCCGCAGGTAATGCTGATCCCGCTCTATATCCTGGCGCTGGGCGCGGTGCTGGCGGGCTTCGTGTTCTACGAGTTTTTCGTCGGCCATCACTACGCCGAGTTCTGGGGCCCGGCGCTAAAGGTCGTGGGCGAGAACGTGCTCGAGCACGCGCACCACGTGCCGTTCTGGGTCAAGCTCCTGCCGCTGGTGATGGCGACCTACGGCCTCGCCATCTCGTGGTCGTTCTATATCGACAGCGTGCCGAAGTGGGCGCGGCTGCTGGGCCTCGTCGCCGCCATTGGCATCACCGGCGCGGGCATCGCGCAGGGCGATGTGGGACTGATCTCCACCGGTATCGCGGCGCTGGTGCTGGCGTTCGTGTTCTATATCGGCCGCACCAGCATGCCGGGCGCGCTCGTTGCCTCCAACCAGGCGCTCTACCAGTTCCTGCTCAACAAGTGGTACTTCGACGAGCTATATGACGCGCTCTTCGTGCGTCCCGCCAAGTGGCTGGGCTTCCAGCTGTGGAAGAAGGGCGACGGCAAGATCATCGACGGCTACGGCCCGGACGGCGTCACCGCCGCCATCGGCTACGTCGCCCGCCGGGCGCGGGGGGTGCAGACCGGCTATGTCTATCATTACGCTTTCGCCATGCTGATCGGCGTCGCCGCCCTCGTCACCTGGTACATGCTGAATTCGGGTGGGGCACACTGATGACCGGCTGGCCAATTCTCTCGCTTGTCACCTTCCTGCCGCTGCTCGGCGCGGTGTTCGCGCTGCTGCCGCGGGGCGAGGAGGCGCAGGTCGCGCGCAATGTACGCGCCGTCGCGCTGCTGACCACGACCGCAACGTTCCTAGTCTCGCTGCTGATCTGGATCAACTTCGACAGCAGCACCGCCAACTTCCAGTTCGTCGAGAACCATGAGTGGCTGGGCGGCACGATCCGCTATCACATGGGCGTCGACGGCATCTCCATGCTGTTCGTCATCCTGACCACGTTCCTGATGCCGTTCTGCATCCTGGCGAGCTGGGACGCGATCCACACCCGCGTGCGCGAGTACATGATCGCCTTCCTGCTGCTCGAGACGCTGATGATCGGCGTGTTCTGTGCGCTCGATCTCGTGCTGTTCTACCTGTTCTTCGAGGGCGGCCTGATCCCGATGTTCCTGATCATCGGTGTCTGGGGCGGGGCGCGGAAGATCTACGCGTCGTTCAAGTTCTTCCTCTACACCCTGGTCGGCTCGCTGCTGATGCTGCTGGCGATGATCGCCATCTACATCTATGCCGGCACCACCAGCATTCCCGAGTTGCTCAGCGGCGACCATTTCAGCGCCGACGTCCAGAAGTGGATGTGGCTGGCGTTCTTCGCCTCCTTCGCAGTGAAGATGCCCATGTGGCCGGTGCACACCTGGCTGCCCGACGCCCACGTGGAGGCGCCGACAGCCGGTTCGGTGATCCTGGCCGGCGTGCTGCTGAAGATGGGCGGCTACGGCTTCTTGCGCTTCTCGTTGCCCATGTTCCCGGTGGCGAGCGACTATTTCGCGCCCCTGGTATTCACCATGTCGGTGATCGCGGTGATCTACACCTCGCTGGTCGCGCTGATGCAGCAGGACATGAAGAAGCTGATCGCCTATTCGTCCGTCGCCCATATGGGTTTCGTGACGCTCGGGCTGTTCGTCATGAACCCGCAGGGCGTCGAAGGCGGCATCTTCCAGATGCTCAGCCACGGCATCGTCTCGGGCGCGCTGTTCCTGTGCGTCGGCGTGGTCTACGACCGACTGCACACCCGCGAGATCGACCGCTATGGCGGTCTCGTGAACAACATGCCGCGCTATGCGCTTGTGTTCATGATCTTCACCATGGCCTCAGTCGGCCTGCCGGGCACCAGCGGCTTCGTCGGCGAATTCCTGGTGCTGGCGGGCGTGTTCCAGGCCGATACCGTGGTGTGCGCACTGGCCGCCACCGGCCTGGTCCTGGGCGCGGCCTACATGCTGTGGCTCTATCGCAAGGTGATCTTCGGCGACCTGACCAAGGACGACCTGAAGCGCATGTTGGACCTGTCCCCGCGCGAGAAGCTGATCTTCGCGCCGCTGGTCGCCGTAGTGTTCTGGATGGGCATCTTCCCGGCCTCGTTCCTCGACGTCATGCATGTTTCAGTCGATAACCTGCTGCACAATTACGACACGGCCATCGCCGCCCATGAAGCGGGCCAGGCCCCCGCGAAGGCCGCGGTCGCGGAGGGAGCGCATTGATGATCGAGGTTCCGGCCCTTCTTCCGGCGCTCCCGGAGATCATCCTCGCCGTCGGCGCCATGGCGCTGCTGATGCTGGGCGTGTTCACCGGCGAGAAGTCGCTGCGCACCGTCTCGATGCTGGCCGTCGTGCTGCTGCTCGGCGCCGCCGTCGCCGTGCTGCCGGGCTACAACGACACCGTCGTGACCTTTGGCGGCATGTTCGTCTCGGACAGCTTCGGCAGCTTTTGCAAGATTTTGATCCTGATCGGCTCGGCCGTCTCGATCATTATCTCGGTCGACTATCTGGAGCGCGAGAACCTGAAGCGCTTCGAGTATCCGGTGCTGATCGTGCTCGCCACGCTGGGCATGCTGATGATGGTCTCGAGCAACGACCTGATCTCGCTCTATATCGGCCTCGAGACCCAGAGCCTGGCGCTCTACGTCCTGGCCGCGTTCAGCCGCGATTCTGTGCGCTCGACCGAAGCGGGCCTGAAGTATTTCGTCCTCGGCGCGCTGTCGTCGGGCATGCTGCTCTATGGCAGCTCGCTGATCTACGGCTATACCGGCGGCACCAGCTTCGCCCAGATCGCCGCCGCCATCTCGGGTGACGGCGCGGTGCCGATCGGCGTGCTGCTCGGCCTGGTGTTCGTGCTGGCGGGCCTTGCCTTCAAGGTCTCGGCCGTGCCGTTCCACATGTGGACGCCCGACGTCTATGAGGGCGCGCCCACGCCGGTCACCGCCTTCTTCGCCGTGGCGCCGAAGATCGCCGCCATGGCGCTGTTCGTGCGCACCATGTTTGGCGCGTTCCCCGAGATCTGGGTCGAGTGGCAGCAGATCCTGGTATTCCTGTCGATTGCCTCCATGGCCGTCGGCGCCGTGTTCGCCATCGTCCAGACCAACATCAAGCGGCTGATGGCCTACAGCTCGATCGGCCATGTGGGCTATGCGCTGATGGGCCTCGCCGCGGCCTCGCCGGAGGGCGTCACCTCGGTGCTGATCTATCTGGCCATCTATCTGGTGATGAATGTGGGCGCCTTCGCGCTGATCATCGCCATGCGGAGCAAGGACGGCGCGACCGAAACCATCGCCGACCTGTCGGGCCTGTCGCGGACCCGCCCGGCCATGGCGCTGGCGATCGCCATCTTCATGTTCTCGCTGGCGGGCATCCCGCCGCTCGCTGGTTTCTTCGGCAAGTTCTACGTGTTCATCGCCGCCATCAACGCCAACCTGACCTTCGTCGCCGTCATCGGCGCGCTGGCCAGCGCGGTGAGCGCCTTCTACTACCTGCGGATCATCAAGGTGATGTACTTCGACGAGCCTGTGGACGCGATCAACGTCCATACGGGCAGGGGAATCACCGCCGTCGCCAGCGTTTCGGCGCTGCTGACCGTGCTGTTCTTCGTCTTCCCCGCACCGGTGCTCAGCGCCGCGGGCCACGCTGCCCAGTCGCTGTTCCACTAAGGCGCGCGCGGTGGTCCATCTTCCCGATGGCTACAGCATCGCGATCTTCGACAGCATCGACAGCACCAACGAGGAAGCGCGCCGGCGCGCCGCGACCGCGCGCGACCGCAGCGTCTACTGGGCCAAGCGCCAGACGGCGGGCAGGGGACGGCGGGGCCGCTCGTGGATGTCCGAGCCCGGCAACCTCTTCGTCTCGCTGCTGCTGAAACCCGATTGTCCGCTGGCGCAGGCGGCGCAGCTCTCCTTCGTCTCGGCGCTGGCGGTCAGCGACATGCTGCTGAAGGCGGGTGCCGGCGACCGGGCGGCGCTGAAATGGCCCAACGACGTGCTCGTCGGCGGCGCCAAGATTTGCGGCATCCTGCTCGAGGCCACCTCGACCGGCACGAAGGCCGACGCCGTCATCGTCGGCATCGGCGTCAATCTGGCGAGCCATCCGGACGATACGCCCTATCCGGCAACCGATTTCCGCCATGCCGGCCTCGATGATGCAAGCCCCGACCAGGCGCTGACATGGTTGCTGGAGGCATTCGAGCTACGTTACGCCGCATGGCACGAGCGCGGCTTCGCGGCCGTCCGGGCCGACTGGCTGGTGCGCGCCTGGCGGCTGGGACAGGACATCCAGGTGCGGCTCGACGGCGAGACGCTCACCGGCCGCTTCGCCGAGCTGGATGAGACCGGCGCGCTGGTCGTCGAGACCGCGTCCGGTGAACGCCGCAACATTACCGCCGGGGACGTGTACTTCCCCGGCGCTGCTTGAGGAAAGTATGACCAAGGAACTGCTGTTCGTGCCGCTGGGCGGCGCGGGCGAGATCGGCATGAACCTGAACGTGTTCGGGTACGACGACCAGTGGATCGTCGTCGACCTGGGCGTCAGTTTCGGCAATCCCTCGCTGCCCGGCATCGACCTGGTCATGCCTGATCCGTCCTTCATCGAGGCGCGCAAGGACAAGCTCCTGGGCATCGTGCTGACCCATGCGCACGAGGATCATCTGGGCGCGGTGCCGTATCTGTGGGAACGGCTCGAATGCCCGGTCTACGCGACGCCGTTCACCGCCGGCATCCTGCGCACCAAGCTGGCCGAGGCGGGACTGCTCAATGATGTGCCCATCATCGAGACCGCGCTGAGCAGCCGGGTGAGTTTGGGGCCGTTCGAGATCGATTTCCTGACCTTGACCCATTCCATCGCCGAGCCCAGCGCGCTGGCCATCCGCACGCCGCTGGGCACCGTGTTGCACACCGGCGACTGGAAGATCGACCCCGATCCGCTGATCGGCCACCCGCTCGACGAGGACGCGCTCGCCCGGTTGGGCGAGGAGGGCGTGCTGGCCATGGTCTGCGACAGCACCAACGTGTTCAACCCCAGCGCCAGCGGCTCCGAGGCCGAGGTGCGACGGCATCTCCTTGAACTGGTCGGCAAGGAGACCGGCAAGGTGGCGATCACCGCCTTCGCCTCCAACATCGCCCGGCTGGAGACCCTCGCGGAAGTAGCCAAGGCCCACGACCGTCATGCCGTGCTGGTGGGGCGTTCGCTCCGCCGGAACGTGCAGGTGGCGCGGGAGACCGGTTACCTGACCCATCTGCCCCCGTTCATCGACGAGGCCGACGCCGGCTTCCTGCCGAAGGACAAGGTGCTCTATCTCTGCACCGGCAGCCAGGGCGAGCCTCGCGGCGCCATGGTGCGCATCGCCTCGGGCGATCATCCTCATATCAGCCTGGGCGAGGGCGACACGGTGATCTTCTCGTCCAAGATCATCCCTGGAAACGAGCTGTCGCTGGGCCGCCTCTACAACGCGCTGGCCAAGCGCGGGGTGAAGATCATCACCGAGAAGGACGAGTTCGTGCACGTCTCCGGCCATCCGGGCCGCGAGGAGCTGGCACGCATGTATCAGTGGATCAGGCCCGAGATCGCCGTGCCGGTCCATGGCGAGGCGCGCCATCTGTTCGAGCATGCCGAGCTTGCCCACGAGCTTCAGGTGCCGCACTGCGTCGTGCCCGAGAACGGCACCATGATCCGGCTGGCACCGGGCAAGGCCGAAATCATCGACAGGGTGACGGCGGGCCGGCTTGTACTCGATGGCAACCAGCTCGTTGCCGAGGATAGCGCCTCCATCGTCGAGCGCCGACGCGGCCTCCACAACGGCCATCTGGTCATCAGCGTCGCCGCCGACGACGAGGGCAGGCTGTTGGCCGAGCCCGGCGTGACCCTGTTCGGCGTGCCGGACCCGGGCGGCCTCGCCGAAGACATCGCCGAGGCGATCGAGACGGCGGTCAAGGGCATGCCGCGCGGCCAGCGCCGCGACGATGACGTGCTGCGCGAGGCCATCCGTGTCGCCGCGCGCCGGACCGTGCGCCAGGCGACCGACAAGAAGCCGGTGACCGACGTGCAGATTCTGCGATTGCCCGCGCAGGGCTGAGCCCCTAAATAGGACCCAACCGGATTTGCGGGGCCAGAATCACGAGGAGCGCGTCATGATCGGTCGTCTCAACCATGTTGCCATCGCCGTGCCGGATCTTGCCGCCGCCACCGCGGTCTACCGCGATACGCTGGGCGCAAAGGTCACCGAGCCGGTCAACCAGCCGGACCACGGTGTGATCACGGTGTTCATCGAGCTGCCCAACACCAAGATCGAGCTGCTGTATCCGCTGGGCGACAACTCGCCCATCGCCAAGTTCCTCGAGCGCAACAAGTCGGGCGGCATCCATCATGTCTGCTACGAGGTCGATGACATCCTGTCGGCCCGTGACAAGCTGAAGGAAGAGGGCGCCACCATCCTGGGCGACGGCGAACCGAAGATTGGCGCCCACGGCAAGCCCGTGCTGTTCCTGTCGCCGAAGGATTTCTGCGGCACCCTGGTCGAGATCGAGCAGGTTTGAGCCGGAGCCCGTCATGGGCCTCGTCACTGGCATCGTCGTCTATGTCGTGCTGTGGTGGGTGGTGTTCTTCACCATGCTGCCGCTGGGCGTGAAGACACCCGGCGACACTGGCGTGGCCGCCGAACCCGGTCACGCCGACAGTGCGCCGCACCGTCCCTACCTGTGGCGCAAGGTCCTGGCCGCGTGCCTGATCGCGGCGGTGCTGTGGGGCGGCTACTACTGGCTGCAAGGATCGGGACTGATCTCCTTGCGGCCTGACTTCCGTCACACCGACTGATCCACGCGGCAACGCCCCGCCAGCCCATAAGAAAAAAAGCAAGGCTCGCGAGAGCCTTGCTTCTTGAGATCGTCGATAATTCTTATTAGTCGGCTATGTCGCCGTTCTGTGTTAGTTAAGTCCCCTCCCTAGGAACTTTAACTCCCCAAACTTGGACCACTTCGCAGTTGCTTAGTGCCTGTTTGTCTTGCGCCACTATTGTTTGATTTCTGCAGCGCTTCGTTGATGAGGAAAATGTAGGTGATTCCATGGGGCATGTCATCGCCTCAAGGCGTTTTGCGTCAATCAGATTGTAACTTTTCCCAGCCCTGTTGCAAAAACACCACAATGGCGCTTTGCGCATCGGACCCGGCCGCCGCCAATTGCTTTAGGCCATGGCGGGCCCTAAAGTCCGCCCCAACAAAGCCGCGATCACCGCAGATCGAGGCGCCAGCCGGGAGCAAATCCGTCCATCATGCGCCGTTCCGTCCTTTTTCTGCCGACCATGAAGGAAACTCCCACCGAGGCGCAGATCGCCTCGCACCGGCTGATGCTGCGTGCCGGCATGATCCGCCAGTCGTCCGCTGGCATCTATTCCTGGCTGCCCATGGGTTTCCGGGTGCTGCGCAACATCGAGCAGATCGTCCGCGAGGAGCAGGACCGGGCCGGCGCCCAGGAAATGCTGATGCCGACCATCCAGTCGGCCGAGCTGTGGCGCAAGAGCGGCCGCTATGACGACTACGGCAAGGAGATGCTGCGGATCATCGACCGCGGCGAGCGCGAGCTACTCTACGGCCCCACCAACGAGGAGCTGATCACCGACATCTTCGCCAGCTCCGTCCGCTCGTATCGTGACCTGCCGAAGAACCTCTATCATATCCAGTGGAAGTTCCGGGACGAGATCCGCCCGCGCTTCGGCGTCATGCGCGGCCGCGAGTTCCTGATGAAGGACGCCTACTCCTTCGATTTGGAAAAGGAAGGCGCGGAGCAGTCCTACCTGAAGATGTTCGTCGCCTATCTGCGGACCTTCGCCCGCCTCGGCCTGCGTGCTGTGCCGGTCCAGGCCGATCCGGGCGCCATCGGTGGTAACATGAGCCACGAATTCCATATCCTGGCGGACACCGGCGAGAGCGACCTCTACTTCGATGCAGCGTTCGAGGAGTACACGGCGGAGCAGATGCTGAAGGCCGATTTCGGCATGGTGAAGGACCTGCGCGGCCTCTACGCCGCCGCCGACGAGAAGCACGACGCCGCGAACTGTCCCGTGCCCGACGGCCAGCTGCGCCAGCGCAAGGGCATCGAAGTGGGCCACATCTTCTATTTTGGCACCAAGTACTCCGCGCCCATGGGCGCCGCCGTTACCTCGTCGACTGGCGAACAGGTCAATGTCGAGATGGGCTCCTACGGAATCGGTGTGTCGCGTCTCGTCGGGGCGATCATCGAGGCGAGCCATGACGAGAAGGGCATCATCTGGCCCGAGAGCGTGGCGCCCTGGAAGGCCGCGCTGATCAATTTGCGCTATGGCGACGCCGAGTGCACCGCGGCCGCCGACGGCCTCTACGAGAAATTCCAGAACGCCGGCGTGGCGACGCTCTATGACGACCGCGACGAGCGCCCCGGCGTGAAGTTCGCCGATGCCGACCTGATCGGCATCCCCTGGCACGTTACCGTCGGTCCGCGCGGCGTGAAGGCTGGTGTCGTCGAGTTCAAGAACCGGGCGACGGGCGAGACCGTGGAGATTACTCCCGAGGCCGCCCTCAACCGCCTCGCAGTGAAGGCCTGATGGTCGCCGGCTTCGAATGGATGCTCGCCGCGCGCTACCTGCGCGCCCGGCGCAAGGACGGCTTCATCTCGCTGACCGCGGTGCTTTCAGTCGTCGGCATCGTGCTCGGCGTCGCCACGCTGATCATCGTCATGTCGGTGATGAACGGCTTCCAGAACACGTTGATCAACCAGCTTCTCGGCCTGCGCGGCCACGTTCTGGTGCAGACCGACTTCACCGAGCCCATGCGAGGCTACGAGCCGATGGTCGAGGCGCTGCGCAAGGTCGAGGGCGTCAAGGACGCGCGTCCGATCATCGAGGGCCAAGCCATGGCCGTCGGCCCGCGCCAGTCGGCTGGCGTCATGGTCCACGGCATTCGTCCCGCGGACATGGAACGCCACGACATCGCCAAGGCCGATTCCAAGGGCCGCACCAAGGTCATCGCCGGCAGCCTGCAGGATTTCACGCCGGGCGACGCCATCGTGCTGGGCACGAGGCTGGCCGATACGCTGGGCGTGCGGCCCGGCAGCACCATCACGCTGGTCTCGCCGCAGACCACCGCGACGCCGTTCGGCTCGGCGCCGCGCATGCGCGATTACACCGTGGTCGCCGTGTTCAGCGTCGGCAACGTGCTGTTCGACAGCACCTACATCTTCATGCCGTTCGAGGACGCACAGATCTATTTCCGCCAGAAGGACCAGGCTAGCGAGATCGAGGTGGTGCTGGACGACCCGCGCGCCATCGATGCCGCCATGCCGCGGATCAAGGAGGCGGTGGGCGATGGCTTCCGGCTGATTTCATGGGAGAGCCTGAACGCGGGCCTCGTCAGCGCGCTCAAGGTCGAGCGCAACGTGATGTTCGTCATCCTGGTGCTGATCATCCTGGTCGCTGCGTTCAACATCATGTCCAGCCTGATCATGCTGGTGAAGGACAAGGGCAGGGACATCGCGGTGCTGCGCACCATCGGGGCTTCGCGCCGGTCGGTGATGAAGATCTTCATCCTGTGCGGCGGCATTCTCGGGATCAGCGGCACGGTCATAGGCTTCATCCTCGGCGTGGTGCTGCTCAATTTCCGCAACGAGATCCTCGGCGGGCTAGGCACGCTGCTCAACACCACCTTCTTCCCGCCCGAGGTCTACGGCATCGACGGCCTGCCGGCCATGCTCGACCCGCTCGAGGTCGGCGCGGTTACGGGCATCGCCATGCTGCTCAGCCTGCTGATGACCATCTATCCGGCCTGGCGCGCTGCCAGCCTCGATCCGGTGGAGGCCCTGCGCTATGAGTGACGTGGCGCTGAAGCTGGTCGACCTGCGCAAGGGCTTCGATGCGGGGCAGGGCCGCCTCGAGGTGCTGCGCGGCGCCACCGTCGAAGTGGCGCGCAGCGAGGTGATCGCGCTGCTTGGCCCCTCGGGTGCGGGCAAGTCGACCCTGTTGCACATCGCCGGCCTGCTGGAGACCGCCGACAGCGGCGAGATCGTCCTGGCCGGAAAATCCTGCGCGAAGCTGTCCGATGGCGAGCGCACCGCGATCCGCCGCGAGGCCGTCGGATTCGTTTACCAGTTTCACAATCTGCTGCCCGAATTCAGCGCCACCGACAATGTGGCTCTGCCGCAGATGGTGGCGGGCAAGTCGCAGACGGACGCGCGCGCGCGCGCCAGGCATCTGTTGTCGCGTCTCGGTCTCGGCCAGCGGCTGGAGCACTATCCCACGCAGCTTTCGGGCGGCGAGCAGCAGCGCGTCGCCATCGCCCGCGCCATGGCCAACAAGCCCAAGCTGCTGCTGGCCGACGAGCCCACCGGCAACCTCGATGAAGCCACCGCCGACGCGGTGTTCGCCGAGCTGCTGCGGGTGGCCCGTGAGGATGGCGTCAGCGCGCTCATCGCCACCCACAACGGCGCGCTCGCCGACCGCATGGACCGGCGGATACTGCTGCATAACGGCGTGATCGAGGCGGGCTGAGTCTATCCACAGAAAGCTTGCCGCTTTCAACGGACAGCGTTTGGTGCCGGCCGGAGAACGCACTATCTTGTGGTGCTAGCCCGATCCACCCCCGATTCTGGACAGCGCCTTGGCCGATTTCATCCACCTCCGCGTCCATTCGTCCTACTCGCTGTCCGAGGGTGCCATCCACCTGAAGCAGCTCACCAAGCTGTGCGCCTCGCACAAGATGCCGGCGATGGCGGTGACGGATACGGGCAATCTGTTTGGCGCGTTGGAGCAGTCGGTGCTGATGTCCGAGGCCGGCATCCAGCCGATCATCGGCTGCATCGTACGGGTATCGTATGCCCAGGCCGCGCTGGGACAGCAGGCGCCCGATCCGGCGCCGGTGGTGGTGCTGGTGCAGAACGAGACCGGCTACCGCAATTTGATCAAGCTGGTCAGCCGCTCGTTCATGGAGACCGACGCCACCAGCGAGCCGCGGGTTTCGCTCGAGGATCTGCTCGACGCCAACGAGGGCATGCTGCTGCTGACTGGCGGGCCCGACGGCCCCATCGGCCGGCTGATCCAGCAGAACCAGCTTGCCGCCGCCGAGGCGCTGGCCACGCGCCTGGCCGAGGTATTCGCCGGGCGGACCTATGTGGAGATCCTGCGGCACATGCAGGACGACGAGCAGCGCACCGAGGGGGCGTTCCTCGACATCGCCTACAAGCTCGATCTGCCGCTGGTCGCCACCAACAACGTGTTCTTCGCCAAGAAGGACATGTACGAGGCCCACGATGCGCTGCTGTGCATCGCCGGCGGCGCCTATGTGGGCCAGACCGAGCGGCGGCGGATCACGCCGGAGCACTATTTCAAGTCGGCCGAAGAGATGAAGGTGCTGTTCGCCGACCTGCCCGAGGCCATCGACAACACAGTCGTGATCGCGAAGCGCTGCGCGTTCATGGTCAGCACCCACAAGCCGATCCTGCCCAAGTTCTCGCGCGACGGCGACGAGGTCGAGGAGCTGCGGCGCCAGGCGAGGGAAGGGCTCAAGATCCGGCTCGAGCAGACCGTGTTCACCGACGGGAGAACGGCCGAGGATTACGAGAAGCGGCTGGAGTTCGAGCTCGACGTCATCATCGGCATGGGGTTTCCCGGCTACTTCCTGATCGTGTCCGACTTCATCAAATGGGCGAAGGATCACGACGTGCCGGTGGGGCCGGGCCGCGGCTCGGGCGCCGGCTCGGTAGCCGCCTGGGCGCTGCAGATCACCGATCTGGACCCGCTGCGCTTCGGCCTGCTGTTCGAGCGCTTCCTCAATCCCGAACGCGTGTCGATGCCCGATTTCGACATCGACTTCTGCCAGGAGAAGCGTGGCCAGGTCATCTCCTACGTGCAGGACAAGTACGGCTTCGACCAGGTCGCCCAGATCATCACCTTCGGCAAGCTGCAGGCCCGCGCCGCGCTGCGTGACGTGGGCCGGGTGCTGGAGATGCCCTATGGCCAGGTCGACCGCCTGTGCCGCCTTGTCCCCAACCATCCGGCCAAGCCGGTGACCCTGGCCGAGGCCATCGACGGCGAGCCGCGGCTGCAGGCGGAGCGGGACGGCGATGAGGCCGTCGCGCACCTGCTGTCGACGGCGCTGAAGCTGGAAGGCCTCTACCGCAACGCCTCGACCCACGCGGCGGGCGTGGTGATCGGCGACCGGCCGCTGGACGAGCTCGTCCCGCTCTACCGCGACCCGCGCTCGCCCATGCCGGTCACCCAGTTCAACATGAAGTGGGTCGAGCCGGCGGGACTGGTGAAGTTCGACTTTCTGGGCCTGAAGACGCTGACGGTGATCGAGCGCGCGGTGCGCTTCATCCGGCGGCGCGGCGTCGAGATCGACATCGCCCGGTTGCCGCTCGATGACGAGAAGACGTTCCGGCTGCTGTCGAAGGGCGACGCGGCCGGCATCTTCCAGCTTGAAAGTTCGGGCATGCGCGACGTGCTGAAAAGCATGAAGCCCGACGCCTTCGAGGACATCATCGCGCTGGTGGCACTCTATCGTCCCGGCCCGATGGACAACATCCCGACCTATGTGAAGCGCAAGCACGGCCAGGAAGAGCCCACCTACATGCACGACTGGCTGAAGCCGGTGCTGGAGGAGACCTACGGCGTCATCATCTACCAGGAACAGGTTATGCAGATCGCCCAGATCCTGGCGGGCTACAGCCTGGGCCAGGCCGACCTGCTGCGCCGCGCCATGGGCAAGAAGAAGCAGGAGGAGATGGACGCCCAGCGCGCCAGCTTCGTGCAGGGCGCCGCGGCCAAGGGCGTCGATCCCGAGCAGGCCACCTTCATCTTCAACCTGGTCGACAAGTTCGCCGGCTACGGCTTCAACAAGAGCCACGCGGCGGCCTATGCGCTGGTCGCCTACCAGACCGCCTGGCTGAAGGCCAACTACCCGGTGGAGTTCCTTGCCGCGTCCATGACCCTCGACGCCGGCAACACCGACAAGCTCAGCATGTTCCGCCGCGAGCTGGAGCGGCTGTCGATCCCCCTGCTGCCGCCCGATATCAACCGCTCGGGCGTGGAGTTCGAGGTCGAGGCCGCCGATGGCGAGCGGCTCGGCGTGCGCTATGCGCTCTCGGCGATCAAGAACGTCGGCGCCGCGGCCATGCAGAGCATCGTCGACGAGCGCGACAAGGCCGGGCCCTACAAGGATCTGGGCGACCTGGCGCGCCGGATCGACCCCAGGCAGGTCAACAAGCGCCAGCTCGAGAATCTGGTGAAGGCGGGCGCGTTCGATTCGCTGAACACCAACCGCGCGCAGTCTTTCGCCTCCACCGAGACCGTTCTTCGCCACGCCGCCGCGGCGGCGACTGAGCGCACCTCCGACCAGGCGGGCCTGTTCGGCGGTCCTTCAGGCGGCGAGGCGGCGGCGCTGAAGCTGCCGGCGGTGCGTGACTGGGGCACCATGGAGAAGCTGTCGAACGAGTTCGATGCGGTCGGCTTCTTCCTCACCGCCCATCCGCTCGATGCGTACAAACGCGCTCTCAAGCAGCAGAACGTCATGACCTGGACCGAGGCGTTCGCGCAGATGCAGCGTGGCATGACCGGCTTCAGGCTCGCCGGCGTGATTTCGCGGGTGCAGGAGCGCAAGTCCCAGAAGGGCAAGCCCTATGCCTTTGTCGAGCTGTCCGACTCCAGCGGCGCCTTCGAGGTGATGTTCTTCTCGCAGCAGCTGTTCGCCCACCGCGACCTGCTGGAGGCGAACAAGACCATCGTGCTGACCGTCGAGGCGCGGATGGAGAATGACGCGCCCAAGCTGGTCGCCAATGGCGCCCAGACAATCGACGACGTGGCGGCGGCCGCCGGAACGGGCCTGCGCATCGTCATCGACAGCGACAAGCCATTCGATGTGGTGAAGGACATCCTGGAGCGGGGCGGGCGCGGCAAGGGGCTCGTCCACGTCACCCTCAACCTGCCGGAGACGAGCAGGCAGGTTGAGTTGACGCTGCCCGACCGATACAAGATATCGCCAAAGCTGCGGGACAGTCTCGAAACTGTCCCCGGCATTCTCGAAGTCCAGGAAATCTGATGACCGAAACGATCCCGTTCGCCGCCACCGTCATGATGCTGCGTGACCGTCCTGACGAGATGGAAGTGCTGATGGTGCAGCGTCACCGCGACATGAAGTTCATGGGCGGCGCGCTGGTGTTCCCCGGCGGCAAGCACGATCCGGCGGATGTGGGCGCGGCCAAGTACGCGACCTGCTCCTCGGAGGACGTGGCGCTGCGCATCACCGGCATCCGCGAAGTGTTCGAGGAAACTGGCATCCTGCTGGCCCGTGAGCGCGATGGAGGCGGCTTCGTGGGCGAAGCGCACCGGCAAGGGATCGCCGAGCGTCACCGCAAGAAGCTTGAGAAGGGCGAGATGAACATGGTCGAGCTCGCCGAGGCCGAGAACATCGAGTTTATGACCGACCTGCTGGTGCCGTTCGCCCACTGGATCACCCCGAACGGTGCGCCCCGGCGCTACGACACCTGGTTCTATATGCTGCGCGTGCCAGAGGATCACCTGCACGAGCATGACGGCGGCGAATCCGTGGATTCGGTGTGGATCAGCGCCTCGCAGGCGCTGGCCGACGAGGCCTCGAAGCTGCGCGAGATCACGTTCCCCACGCGCATGCAGCTCGCAAAGCTTGGCCGCAATAAGACTGTCGATACCGCCCTCGACGCCGCACGCAACTCGACCATCGTCACGGTCCTGCCGGAGATCGTCGATGGCAAGATCCAGATTCCGCCGGAAGCCGACTACGACATGGTTCGGCAGGATGAGCGGCCGGTGAAGAAGTAAGGCTCGCCGCCTGAGCAGGTCTCCTTCATGTCCTGCACAAGCAGAACCACGGAAATGAGCCGCTAAACTCCTTGCATTGCGACAGATGGCGGGCTAAATGACCGGCCATCACACACGCAGGGGCACGGTCAAGTGTGTTGCTTGATCGGTCCGGTGTCGGCACCAGCCGGCTCTTATCCCTGTGGCGGTTGAACCGGTAAAGGAAGGATTGCAGATGGCTCTGCCTCAAGTTTCTATGCGCCAGCTCCTCGAAGCGGGCGTTCATTTCGGCCACCAGACTCACCGCTGGAACCCCAAGATGGGCCCGTACATTTTCGGCGCCCGCAACAAGATCCACATCATCGACCTGTCGGAGACGGTTCCCCTGATGAACCGCGCCCTGGTGGCGATCCGCGACATCACCGCCGGCGGTGGCCGCGTGCTGTTCGTGGGCACCAAGCGCCAGGCGGCCGACGTGGTCGCTTCCGCCGCCCGCAAGTGCGGCCAGCATTACGTCAATCACCGCTGGCTCGGCGGCATGCTGACCAACTGGAACACCATTTCCCAGTCGATCCGCCGCCTGAAGCAGCTGGAAGAGGAAATGAACGGCGGCGAGAGCGGCGGTCTCACCAAGAAAGAGCGCCTGAGCCTGTCCCGCGAGCACGAGAAGCTCGAGCGTTCGCTCGGCGGTATCAAGGACATGGGCGGCCTGCCGGACCTGCTGTTCGTGATCGACACCAACAAGGAATCGATCGCCATCCAGGAAGCCAACAAGCTGGGCATCCCGGTGGCCGCGGTCGTCGACACCAACTGCAACCCCGACGGCATCGACTATCCGATCCCGGGCAATGACGACGCCAGCCGCGCCATCCACCTGTACTGCGACATGGTGGCCGGCTCGGTGCTCGAAGGCATCCAGCGCGAGCTGGTCGCCGGCGGCGTCGACATCGGCGAATCCGAATCCCCGGTGGTCGAGGACCTGCCCGAAGCCGACGAGCTTCAGGCCGAGCCCGACGTCCAGGCCCAGCCCGAGGCTCAGGCCGAGGCCGTGACCCAGGACGAGGAACAGGCCGAAGCCACCAACGGCTGAGCCAAGCCCCACACGTTCATCGAATCGACACGGGGGCCGCGTAAAAACGGCCCCCATTTGTCATAGACACCCGCTGCAGGAAGGAAGAACCATGGCAGAGATTACTGCTGCTCTCGTGAAGGAGCTTCGCGAGAAGACCGGCGCCGGCATGATGGATTGCAAGAAGGCGCTGAACGAAAATGGCGGCGACCTCGAGGCGTCGGTCGACTGGCTGCGCCAGAAGGGCCTCGCCGCCGCCGCGAAGAAGTCCGGCCGCGTGGCCGCTGAAGGCCTCGTCGGCGTCAGCGTCGGCGGCAATGCCGGCGCGCTGGCCGAGGTGAACTCGGAAACCGATTTCGTCGCCCGCAACGACACGTTCCAGGCGTTCGTCAAGACCGTCGCCGATCTGGCGCTGGCCAATGACGGCAACCAGGACGCGGTGATCGCCAGCGGTTTCCCGAACGAGAGCCGCACCGTCGCCGAGCAGCTGACCCACATGATCGCCACCATCGGCGAGAACATGGCGGTCCGCCGCATGGCCGCGCTGAAGGTGAACCAGGGCGTCGTGTCGTCCTACATCCACAACCCGGCCGCGCCGGGCCTGGGCAAGATCGGCGTCATCGTCGCGCTGGAATCGGCTGGCGATACCGCGAAGCTGGACGCGTTCGGCAGGCAGCTTGCCATGCACATCGCCGCCGCCGCGCCCCAGTCGCTCTCCACCGACGATCTGGATGCCGACCTGGTTGCCCGCGAGCGCCAGATTCTGGTGCAGCAGGCCCGCGACTCCGGCCGAGCCGAGGACATCATCCAGAAGATGGTCGATGGCCGTATGCGCAAGTTCTTCGAGGAAGTCGTGCTCATGTCGCAGACCTGGGTGATCGACGGCGAAAGCAAGATCGACAAGGTTGTCGCCGGCCTCGCCAAGGATCTCGGCACCGACGTGAAGGTGACCGGCTTCGTCCGTTTCGTGCTGGGCGAGGGCATCGAGAAGAACGAGGGCGACTTCGCCGCCGAAGTCGCCAAGATGGCCGGCTGACGCCGCCGGGCCGCGCGCCGTCGCGTGACGCGCGCCGCTGGCCCCAACACATTGAAATGGATCATTTTCCGCCTTCGGACCGCGTCCGGAGGCGGATGATCCGAAACGCCATTTTCGACATAATCCTGCAATACGGGCTACAGGTGCCCGGCGGAGTTGTTGTAAGGTGCGCCGCCGGTCGGCGCGCGTGGCGCCTTGACGCAAGAAGGGGAACATCGTGGGTACGCCAGGTCCATATCGCCGTGTTCTGCTGAAGGTTTCGGGCGAGGCCCTGATGGGCGCCGGCACCTACGGCATCGACCTGGCGACGGTCGACCGCATCGCCGACGACGTGAAGGCCGTCGTGGCGTCCGGCGTCGAGGTCTGCCTGGTCATCGGCGGTGGCAACATCTTCCGCGGCCTGTCGGGCGCGGCCCAGGGCATGGACCGGGCGAGCGCCGACCAGATCGGCATGCTGGCCACGGTGATGAACGCGCTGGCCATGCAGAACATCATGGAGAACAAGGGCGTGGCGACACGGGTGCAGTCGGCCATCCCGATGTCGAGCGTCTGCGAGCCCTACATCCGCCGCCGGGCGATCCGGCACATGGAAAAGGGCAGGGTGGTGATCTTCGCCGCCGGCACCGGCAACCCGTTCTTCACCACCGATACGGCCGCCGCCCTGCGCGCCGCCGAGATGCGCTGCGACGCGCTGCTGAAAGGCACCCAGGTCGACGGCGTCTATTCCGCCGATCCGAAGAAGGATCCGAACGCGATCTATCACACGCACCTCAATTATCTTGAGGTGTTGTCGAACGATCTTAAAGTGATGGATGCGTCCGCCGTTTCGCTGGCCCGTGAGAATGAGATCCCGATCCTGGTGTTCTCGATCCAGGAGCCAGGCGGTCTTGCCCGGGTGCTGTCGGGCCAGGGTACGTTCACCACGATTGGTAAATAGAGGTCGCCATGGCTGACGAAGATATCGATCTGGACAGCATCGAACGCCGCATGAAGGGCGCGATCGATGTGCTGCACACCGAATTCGGCGGGCTGCGCACCGGGCGCGCGTCTGCATCGCTGCTCGATCCCATCACCGTAGACGTCTATGGCTCGGCGATGCCGATCAACCAGGTCGGCACCGTCAGCGTGCCGGAATCGCGCATGATCACCGTTCAGGTCTGGGACCGGGCGAACGTGTCCGCTGTCGACAAGGCGATCCGCAATTCGGGGCTCGGCCTAAACCCGTCGCCGGACGGTACGCTGATCCGCATCCCGATCCCCGAGTTGAACCAGGAGCGCCGCGCCGAGCTGACCAAGGTCGCCGGCCGTTATGCCGAGCAGGCCAAGGTGGCGGTGCGCAACGTGCGCCGCGATGGCATGGATTTGCTCAAGCGGCTCGAAAAGGCCAGCGATATCAGTCAGGATGATCACAAGCTCTACGCGGACGAGATCCAGGAGATGACCGACAAGATGGTCGGCAAGATCGACGAGATGCTCGCCATCAAGGAAAAGGAGATCATGCAGGTATAGCGCATGCTCGACGTCTCGCCCCAGCAGATCCAGACGATCATCCCGACCCACGTCGCCATCATCATGGATGGCAATGGCCGGTGGGCGCAGTCGCGTGGGCTTCCGCGCATCGCCGGGCACCGGCAGGGAGCCGAGGCAGTGCGGCGCTCGGTGGAGGCCTGCCGCGAACTGGGCATCTCGTACCTGACCTTGTTCGCCTTTTCGTCCGAGAACTGGAAGCGGCCCGCGTCGGAGGTCGATGACCTGATGGGCCTGCTGCGGCTGTACCTGCGCCGCGAGATCGCCGACCTCGCCAAGAATGACGTGCGGCTCAAGATCATCGGCGACCGCACCAAGCTGTCCGAGGACATCCGCGCCCTGATCCAGGAAGGCGAGAGCCGCACCAGGCAGAACGCCGGCCTGACGCTCACGATCGCCATCAGCTATGGCGCCCAGGCCGAGATCGTCAACGCGGCCCGCCTGATCGCCGCCGCGCACAAGCGCGGCGAGATCGACCTGAACGAGATCGACGAAGGCCTGTTCTCGCGCTTCCTCTACACCGAGAGCATGCCCGATCCGGATCTGGTGATCCGCACCAGCGGCGAGCAGCGGCTGAGCAACTTCATGCTGTGGCAGTCGGCCTATGCCGAGCTGCTGTTCATGGACGTCTTCTGGCCCGACTTCGACAAGCAGACGCTGGTCAAGGCCGTCGACCTGTTCAACAGCCGGGACCGCCGCTACGGCGCGACGTCGAGTTCCTGAGTCCGCCCCCGCCGAGGATAGACCTTATTGGCCAGCCGCTTACTCGTTCGCACCGGATCGGCGCTGGTTATGGCGCCGGTGGCGTTGGGCGCGGCCTGGGCGGGCGGGTGGTGGTTCGCCGCGCTGATCTTCGTCATTGCGCTCTATGCGACCGTGGAATGGAACCGGATTACGGGATCGGCGCAGGCGGCGTTCACCATCGTCAACGGCATCAGCCTAGCGCTTGCCTGCATGGCGCTGCAGGAGGTGGGCGGCAAGCTGGCGCTGGCCTTCGTGCTTGCGGGAGCGCTGCTGGCCGCGGTCGTGGCGCTGGTCCGGCGCTGGCCGCTTGCCTGGCCGGTCGCAGGGCTGCTCTATCTGGGCGCCGCGACCGTCGCGCTGCTGTGGCTGCGGGAGTGGGGCGGGTTCCTGCTGGTGCTGTGGCTGCTGCTGGTGATCTGGGCCTCGGACACGGGCGCCTATCTGGTCGGTTCGCGGGTGGGCGGCCCCAAGCTTGCGCCGCGGCTGAGCCCCAACAAGACGTGGTCGGGGCTGGTCGGCGGATGCGTCACGGCGGGCATCCTCTCCGCGGTCTACGCGCGGATCGTGGGCGGCGAAACCGCCGCTTTCGGCTATCCTTTCGTCCAGTTCTTGGTAGGCTTTGTGCTGGCCGGCCTGTCGCAGATCGGCGATATCGGGGAGTCGACCATCAAGCGCCGTTTCAACGTCAAGGACAGCGGGAACATCATCCCCGGCCATGGTGGCGTCCTCGACCGTGTCGACAGTCTGATCTTCACCGCGCCCCTGGTGGCGCTTTCCATCGTCCTCGTGCGTGAACTCGGTGCCCTGCCGCATGGCTGAACCTCTCAACAAGCCCGCTGTCCTTCCCCGCACCTTGACCCTGCTGGGATCCACGGGCTCCATCGGCCTCAGCACACTCGACCTGGTGGCGCGCAACCCGGACGCCTACGACGTCGTCGCCCTGACCGCGCGCTCGAACGTGGCGCTGCTCGCCGAGCAGGCGCGCCAGTTCCGTCCACGGGCCGTCGCTATCGCCGATGCGGCGAAGTACCAGGAGCTGAAGGACGCGCTTTCGGGCACCAACATCGCCGTCCTGGCCGGGCCGCAGGGCCTGGTCGAGGCCGCCAGCCTGCAATCGGACTGGGTGATGGCCGGCATCGTCGGCTCGGCTGGCCTGTGGCCGACGCTGGCCGCCGTGCGGCGCGGCGCCACGGTGGCGCTCGCCAACAAGGAGTGCCTCGTATGCGCCGGGGAACTGTTTACCAAGGACGTGACCACGTCGGGCGCGACGCTGCTGCCGGTCGATTCCGAGCATAACGCCATCTTCCAGGTATTCGATTTCGACCATGCCGATCGGGTCGAGAAGATCATCCTGACCGCGTCGGGCGGGCCGTTCCGCACCTTCACCCGCGAGCAGATGGCCCGGGTGACGCCGGCTCAGGCGGTGAAGCATCCCAACTGGTCCATGGGCGCCAAGATCTCGGTCGATTCGGCGACGCTGATGAACAAGGGGCTGGAGGCCATCGAGGCCTATCACCTGTTCCCGGTTTCTGTGGAGCAGATCGAGGTGCTGGTGCATCCCCAGTCGGTGATCCATTCCATGGTCCAGTATGTCGACGGTTCGGTGCTGGCGCAGCTCGGCTCGCCCGACATGCGCACCCCCATCGCCCACGCGCTCGCGTGGCCGGACCGCATGGACACGCCGGTCAACCGGCTGGACCTGGGGCAGGTGGGTCGGCTCGACTTCGAGGCCCCCGATCTCGGCCGATTCCCGGCACTCCGCCTGGCCCGCGAAGCCTTGCAATGCGGGGGGGCCGCACCTACTATCCTCAACGCAGCCAACGAAGTCGCCGTGGAGGGGTTCTTGCGGGAGCGCGTCGCTTTCCTGGAGATTCCGACGATTGTCGAGAAGGTGCTGGACCGGATGGGCAGCATGCCTCTCCGGGGCTGGGATGACTTGGAAGAGATCGACAGCCAGGCCAGATCACACGCCACCTCCATGCTGGGCTGACACCCCGCATCAGCAAAGGTTTCGATGGATATCCCGTTCGTAGGCACATCGCTCGTTGCGTTCATCGCGGTCTTCTCCGCGCTGGTGTTCTTTCATGAGCTCGGCCATTTCTGGGTCGCCAGGCGCTTCGGTATCCGCGTCGACGTGTTTTCGATCGGCTTCGGGCCGACGCTGTGGAGCCGCAAGGACCGCCACGGCATCGAGTGGCGGCTGTCCGCCATCCCGCTGGGCGGCTACGTGAAGTTTTTCGGCGACGCCTCGGGCGCCAGCAACCAGTCGAACGACCTGCAGTTCATGAGCGAGGCGGATCGCCGCGACTGTTTCCATTTCCGGCCGCTGCACCAGCGGGCGGCGGTGGTGGCCGCCGGACCGGCCGCCAATTTCCTGCTCGCCATGGTCATCTTCATCGGCATGTTCATGACCGTGGGCCAGCACTTCAGCGAACCGGTCATCGACAAGGTGCTGCCCGGGTCGCGTGCGGAGAAGGCGGGGTTCAAGGACGGCGACCGAATCCTGCAGGTCGGCTCGCGCGAGATCGAATCCTTCGAGGAGTTCCGCAACCAGGTGGTGCTCAACGCCGACAAGCCGCTCGTTGTCACGGTCGTGCGCGGCGGCCAGACGCTGGTCCTCGAGGCGATTCCCGCCACCCAGATCGAGAAATCCACCCGCACCGGCCGGCTGGGCGTGGTCAACGAGCATCCCCGCATCGTCGAGCGCGGTCTGGCCGACGCCGTGTGGTACGCGGGCGTCGAGGTCCGCGACAACGTCGTGATGATTCTTCATGTCGTGGGCGAGATGATCCGCGGCGACCGGTCGGTCAAGGACCTTGGCGGACCGCTGAAGATTGCCGAGGTTTCAGGTGAGGTGGCCCAGTCCAGCCTGCTCGGACTGCTGATGCTGACGGCCGCCCTTTCGATCAATCTGGGCTTGATCAACCTGTTTCCGATTCCCGTGCTGGACGGCGGGCATCTTCTCTATTATGCCTTTGAAGCCGTTCGCGGTCGCCCCCTGGGCGAGAGAGCCCAGGAGTACGGCTTCCGTTTCGGGATGGCGCTCGTGCTGCTGCTCATGGTCGTTGTGACGTGGAACGACCTGGTCGGCATGGTTTCCAGAATTCAATCATAAGAGCCTAACAGGATGGTCGAGTAACGAGATGCGGCAGGTCTCCTGGAAGTCGTGGCTGCTCGCCGCAGCTCTGATCCTGATCCCCGCCCTGGCGCAGCCCGCGCTGGCGCAGAGCGGTGGCATCGTTTCGGCCATTCGTGTCGAGGGCAACCAGCGTATCGAGCCCGATACGGTGCGCTCCTACCTGCTGATCGCGCCCGGCGACCGCTACCAGCCCGAGGTCGTCGACCAGTCGCTGAAGCGCCTGTTCGGCACCGGCCTGTTCGCCGACGTGAAGATCGCCCTGCAGGGCAGCACGCTGCTGGTGTCGGTGGTGGAAAACCCCATCGTCAACCGCATCGCCTTCGAGGGGAACAAGAAGCTCGACGACGACAAGCTCCGCCAGGAGTTGCAGATCAAGCCGCGAACCGTGTTCACCCGCGCCAAGGTGCAGGCGGACCTCCAGCGCCTGATCGAGCTCTATCGCCGCTCCGGCCGCTTCGCCGCCACCGTCGAGCCCAAGATCATCGAGCTGCCGCAGAACCGCGTGAACCTGGTCTACGAGATCAGCGAAGGCGAGAAGACCACCGTTCGCCGTATCAACATCATCGGCAACGAGGAGTTCTCCGACGGCGATCTGCGCAGTGAGGTCGCGACCAAGGAAGCCCGCTGGTGGCGGTTCCTGACGTCCAACGACACCTACGATCCCGATCGCCTGCTGTATGACCGCGAGCTGCTGCGCCAGTACTACCTGCAGCGCGGCTTCGCCGACTTCCGCACAATTTCCGCCGTGGCCGAGCTGGGCCGCGACCGCGAGGATTTCTACATCACCATCACCCTCGAAGAGGGCCCGATCTACACGGTCGGCAAGGTGGCGGTGGAGTCCGAGATCGAGGACCTGGATCCCAGCCAGCTGACGCGCCTCGTGCTGACCGAGGAGGGCGAGACCTACAACGCCCAGGAGATCGAGAAGACCGTCGAGGCCATCACCGAGGCCGCCGGCAAGATCGGCTACGCGTTCGTCAACGTCCGGCCGAAGATCACCCGCGACAAGGAAAACAAGATAATCTCCATCACCTACCGGCTGCTCGACGCGCCGCGGGTGTATGTGGAGCGCATCGACATCGTCGGTAACACCCGCACGCTCGACAAGGTGATTCGCCGCGAGTTCCGCCTGGTCGAGGGCGACGCCTTCAACACCGCCAAGCTCCGCCGTACCAAGACCCGCGTGAAGGGCCTCGGCTACTTCGAGGAAAAGGGCGTGGAAATCGACCAGGCGCAGGGCAGCTCGCCCGACCGCGTGGTGCTGACCGCGACCGTGCAGGAGCAGTCCACCGGCGAGCTGTCCATCGGCGCTGGTGTGTCGTCGTCGGAAAGCCTCATCGGCGAAGTCTCGATCCGCGAGCGCAACCTGCTCGGCAAGGGCCAGGACCTGCGCCTGTCGCTGGCCGCGTCCGGCCGCCGGCAGCAGATCGACCTGGGCTTCACCGAGCCGTACTTCCTCGACCGTCCGCTGGCGGCAGGCTTCGACCTGTTCCACCGCAAGGTCGACTACAAGGAAAGCTCGTTCTCGCAGGGCTCGAGCGGCGTGAACCTGCGCGCGGTGTTCCCGATCACGGAATACCTGTCCATGGGCGTGCGTTACCAGTTCCGCTACGACAGCGTGTCCGACCGCAACAACCTGGTGGAATCGGTCTATATCGACGAAGGTCACTTCACCACCTCGTCGGTCGGCTTCACCCTGGCCTATGACGTGCGCGACGACCGCATCAAGCCGACGCGCGGCTTCAACATCGTGTTCTCGCAGGACGTGGCCGGCCTCGGCGGCAATACGCGTTACCTGCGCAGCCGCCTGAACTACGACTGGTACTACCCGCTGCTGTTCATCGGCGACGACTGGGTGGTCAACCTGTCGCTGGAAGCGGGCCATATCTTCGGCCTTGGCCAGGACATCCGCATCAACGAGCGCTACTTCCTGGGCGGCACGCGTCTGCGCGGCTTCGAGCAGGCCGGCGTCGGCGCCCGCTTGCGCGACACCGAGGACGCGCTCGGCGGCAACACCTACTTCGCCGGCTCCGTGGAAGTGTTTATTCCCTTGGGCGCGGTCGAAGAGTTTGGTATTACAGCCTCCGCCTTCGTCGACTTCGGCACCCTCTATGGCGTCGACGGCGTGGTGAACGGTCAGCTCTGCAACGATGAGGGCGATTGCGAGGTCGTGCTGGGCTCCGACAGCATCCGGATGTCGGCCGGTATCGGCTTCTCCTGGAAATCGCCGTTCGGACCCATTCGCTTCGACTTCGCCAAGGCAATCCGCAAGGAAAGCTTCGACCAAACGCAGTTCTTCCAATTCAACGTCGGGACCAGATTCTAATGAAAAACGGGAATATCGCACGCACGCTGGCGGCTGCCGCTGCCCTGTTCGTGATAGGTGCAACCTCCTATGCCTCCGCCCAGGAAGCCGCCGGGGCGAAGATCATCGTCGTGGAGCTCCGCGAGGTGTTCAAGTCATCCAAGGTCGGGCAGGACTATGCCCGTCAGGTCGAAACCCTGCGCACCGATCTTGAGGCAGACAAGCAGAAGCTCGAGAAGCAGGCTGTCGACGCCGAACAGGAACTCGGCCGCCAGAAGGCCATCCTGAGCGACGCCGCCTTCGAGGAGAAGCGCAAGGCCGCTGCGCAGCAGTTCGGCGACAGCCGCAACAACCTGCAGGACAAGGCCAACCGCATGAGCGTGGCGTCGTCCAACGCCGAGCGTGACCTGCAGGCCGCGCTCAACCCGATCTACCAGTCGCTGCTGAGCAAGTACGGCGCCAACATGATCCTCGACCGCAGCGTCATCGTGATGACCGGCCAGGTGACGGACGTCACCCGCGAGGTGATCCAGCAGCTCGACGCCAAGCTGCCGAGCATCAAGCTGAACATGCCGGCCGCCGGTTCGGTGCCGCGCCAGTAATTCCTTCGGGAATTCCAGAGTTACCAGGTCCCCCGCGAGACGGCCTCTCGCGGGGGACTTTCTCTTTGGCGAACTTCTGGTATTAAGGGCCGTTAACGACCGAAGCGGGAAAGGGCCGGCGGCATGAACGTGCTGATTGGGGAAGACATCATCGAGACGTTCGATCTGGATCGGATCAAGCGCCTGATTCCCCACCGTTATCCGATGCTTCTGGTCGACCGCCTCCACCTCCTCGAGCGCGGCGAGCGCGCGGTCGGCATCAAGAATGTCACCGCCAACGAGCCGTTCTTCCAGGGCCATTTCCCCGAGAAGCCGGTGATGCCCGGCGTGCTGATCATCGAGGCGCTCGCCCAGACGGCCGCGGTGCTCGCGCTCGACGTCATGCTGACCGAGGAGGAGGACGCGATCGTCTATCTGACCTCCATCGACAACGCCAAGTTCCGCCAGCAGGTGGTGCCCGGCGACACGCTCTATCTTCATGTGCAGAAGGAGAAGGCGCGTTCCTACCTGTGGCGTCTTGCCGTCCAGGCCAAGGTCGAGGGCAAGGTGGTGACCGAGGCGTTGCTGTCCGCCGTGATCGAAAAGCGCCCGCGCTAGCAGCCCTGAAGCGAGGGAGCCATGCTGCCTGGCGGTTCTCCGGCATGATCATAGAAACCGAGAGATTGCTGCTTCGGCCGCCGGAAAGCGGCGACATTCCGTTGCTGTTCGATTTCCTTGGTGATGCCGACGCCATGCGCTTTACCCAGACGCGGTCATCGATCGACGATTGCCGCCATTATGTCGAGGTGCATGAGGCGCAGCGCGAGACCGTTGGATGCGCGCCATGGACGATTGTCGGTAAGGCCGAAAGCGAGATCGTCGGGTTCGGCGGCCTCTACGCCGATCCGTTCGAACCGGGATGGGGCGTCGAGGTCGGATATTTCTTCAAGCCCGCGAGCTGGGGCAGGGGCTATGCCACCGAACTGACCCGCGCCTGCCTCGACCTGGCGAGGCGAGAGCGGAAGTGGCCCACGATCTGGGCGTTCGCCCATGCCGGTAACAGCGCGTCGGCGAGGGTTCTCGAAAAGGCGGGTTTCAACAGACGCCGCTTCGTTCATGCGATGAACCGCTGGCTTTACGGCTGCGATATTCCCTGAACACATGAAAAAGGCGGCGCCCGCAGGCGCCGCCTTGTCCGTTTGCCGATGCGCCGTGACTACTTGCGCTTGTCCATCGCCACGTAGGAGCGCTGCGCCGCGCCGGTGTAGAGCTGGCGCGGACGGCCGATCTTCTGCATCGGATCCGCGATCATCTCGTTCCACTGGGCGACCCAGCCGACGGTGCGGGCGACCGCGAACAGCACGGTGAACATGCTGGTGGGGAAGCCCATCGCGCGCAGGATGATGCCCGAGTAGAAGTCGACGTTCGGGTACAGCTTCTTCTCGATGAAGTACTCGTCCGACAGGGCGATGCGCTCCAGCTCCACGGCCAGCTCGAGCAGCGGGTCGTCCTGCTTGCCAAGGGCGCCGAGTACCTCGTGGCAGGTCTCCTGCATGATCTTGGCGCGCGGGTCGTAGTTCTTGTAGACCCGGTGGCCGAAGCCCATCAGGCGGAAATTGTCGTCCTTGTTCTTGGCCTTCTTCACGTACTCGGCGACGCGGTCCTTGGAACCGATCTCCTGCAGCATGGTCAGCACGGCCTCGTTGGCGCCGCCATGAGCGGGACCCCACAGGCAGGCGATGCCGGCAGCGATGCAGGCGAACGGATTGGCGCCCGACGAGCCGGCGAGACGCACGGTCGAGGTCGAGGCGTTCTGCTCGTGGTCCGCGTGCAGGGTGAAGATGCGGTCCATGGCGCGCGACATGATCGGGTCGATCGTGTAGGGCTCGGCCGGTACCGCGAACATCATGTGCAGGAAGTTCTCGGCATAGCCCAGATCGTTGCGCGGGTACACGAAGGGCTGGCCCGCCGAGTATTTGTAGGCCATCGCCGCAATGGTCGGCATCTTGGCGACCAGCCGGTGCGTTGCCACCATGCGCTGGTGCGGATCGTTGATGTCAGTGCTGTCGTGGTAGAACGCCGACAGCGCGCCCACGACGCCGCACATCACTGCCATCGGATGCGCGTCCCTGCGGAAGCCGCGGAAGAACTCGCGGAGCTGCTCATGCACCATGGTGTGGTAGGTGATGCCGCGCACGAAGGTTTCGCGCTCGGCCTTGTTCGGCAGTTCGCCATGCAGCAGCAGGTAGCAGACTTCCTCGAAATCCGAGTAGCGGGCCAGTTCCTCGATCGGATAGCCGCGATAGAGCAGCACGCCCTCGTCGCCGTCGATATAGGTGATCTTGGACTCGCAGCTCGCCGTCGAGGTGAAGCCCGGGTCGAAGGTGAACATGTCCGTCGCCCCGTAGAGCTTGCGGATGTCGATCACCTTGGGACCGACCGAACCCTCCATGACCGGCAGGTCGACGGACTTGCCGCCGACGCCGAATTTCGCAATCTTGTCGCTTTCACCCATCTACAGTCCCCTGTCTTTCTCGCGTCGCCATATGCGCCGCGTCATGTGTTTATCTGGTCGGCGATCCGCGCCAAGCTTTCGTCGCGGCCGAGCACCGCAAGAACGTCGAATATGCCGGGCGACGTGGTCCGCCCGACGAGCGCCGCGCGCAGCGGCTGGGCAATCTTGCCAAGCTTGATGCCTTCGGCCTCGCTCATGTTGCGCAAGGTCAGGTCAAGGGACTCCGGCGTCCAGTCCGCCACGGATTTCAGCCCGCTATAGGCGTGTCCCAGGATCGCCCTGGCTTCGGGATTATCTAATAGAACTTTGGCTTTCTCGTCCACCGCCAGAGGCCGCTCCTCGACGAGGAAAAGCGCGCCCTCGGCCAGCTCGAGCAGCGTCTTGGCGCGCTCCTTGAGGCCGGGCATGGCCGCTGCGATCCGGCGTCCGGCGTCGGCGTCCGGGGCGCGGTCCAGCTTCTGGGCAACGAAGGGCAGCACCAGTTCTGTCAGCTGCTGGTCGTCGGCCTGGCGCATGTAGTGGCCGTTGAGGTTTTCCAGCTTGGCGAAATCGAAGCGCGACGCCGAGCGGCCGACGCCGTCGAGGTCGAACCATTCGATGGCCTGCTCGGTCGGGATGATCTCGTCGTCGCCGTGGCCCCAGCCCAGCCGCAGCAAATAGTTGCGCAGCGCCTCGGGCAGATAGCCCATGTCCTGGTAGGCTTCGACGCCCAGCGCGCCATGACGCTTCGACAGCTTGGCGCCGTCGGCCCCGTGGATCAGCGGGATGTGCGCGAAGCGGGGGACGTCCCAGCCCATCAAATCGTAGATATGAAACTGGCGGAACGCGTTGGTCAGGTGGTCGTCGCCGCGGATCACATGGGTGATGCCCATGTCGTGGTCGTCGACCACCACCGACAGCATGTAGGTGGGCGAGCCGTCGGCGCGCAGCAGCACCATGTCGTCGAGCTGGCCGTTGGCGATGGTGACGGTGCCCTGGACGAGGTCGTCGATCACCGTCTCGCCGTCCTGCGGCGCGCGCAGGCGGATCACCGGGGCGACGTTCGGCACCGCATCGGACGGATCACGGTCGCGCCAGCGGCCGTCATAGCGGATCGGGCGACCCTCGGCCTTGGCGCGCTCGCGCATCTCGGCCAGTTCCTCGACGGAAGCATAGCATCTGTAGGCGTTGCCCGCGGCCAGCAGGGCGTGCGCCACTTCGGCATGGCGGGCGGCGCGGCGGGACTGGAAGACGATGTCGCCGTGATGGTCGAGGCCCAGCCAGTCCAGGCCGGCGATGATGGCGTCGATGGCGGCCTGCGTCGAACGCTCCTTATCCGTGTCCTCGATCCTGAGCAGGAACTGTCCGCCATGGTGGCGGGAAAACAGCCAGTTGAACAACGCGGTGCGCGCGCCGCCGATATGCAAAAATCCCGTCGGAGAGGGCGCGAAGCGGGTTACAACAGGGGTGGAGGACTGGGACACGGGAGGCACGGAACTCCTGTTCGGCGAGGGGGTACTCAAGGGCGCTTCCGCAGCGCAGCATGCTTCTAGCATACATAGTCCGAAAGGAAAAACTATCACGCGTGACTTTCTCCGCCGTTTAATGGGCCGGAAAACTTTTACGTCCTTTCGGTAAGTCAAATCGCATAGTCAGACCATGGGGATGGATTTCATTCTTGATTTGGGGGATTAGCTCCATAGCAGGCGTGGTGGCGGCTGAAAGGGACCGCTGGGCGCTGTGGATTCCGGTGCTGATGGGCTGCGGTATCGCGGCGTATTTCTCCCTGGCCGCCGAGCCTTCGCCGTGGCCGCCACTGGCATGCGCGGGTGCCGCCGGGCTGGCCGCGTTGCTGCTGGGTGGCGGGGCGCGGTGGCTGGCGATCCTGATCCTGGTCACGGCGCTCGGTTTTCTGGCCGGCGCGGTGCGTGGGCAGCTCGTCGCCGCACCAGCGATCGGCGGGGAAACCCGCCCGCTGGAACTGACGGCGCGCATCGAGCGTGTGGAGCGCTTTGCGCCCAGGGAGATGCGGCTGACCCTGTCCCATGTGGCCATCGCGGGCTGGAAGGCCGAGGCGACCCCTGAGCGGGTGAGGGTGGGCGTGCGCACCCGGGGCGACGATGTGCGGCCGGGGGATCTGGTGGCATTGCGGGCCATCCTCATGCCCCCGCCCGGGCCAAGCGTGCCGGGCGGCTACGATTTCTCGCGTCAGGCATGGTTCGACGGGCTGGGCGCGGTCGGCTTCGCCATCTCGCCGGTCAGGGTAACCGGTCATGCCGAAGGCTGGGGCAGCTGGCGCGTCGCGCGCTGGCGCGACGATCTGGGGCGGCGGCTTCTCGCCCAGGCCGGCGGCGACACCGGCGCCATGGCGGTGGCGCTGGTCACCGGCGAGCGCGCCGGGATCACCGAGGAGACCCTGGAGACCCTGCGGGTCGCGGGCATCGCCCATCTGCTCGCCATCTCGGGCATGAACATCGCCATGATGACCGGCTTCGTGTTCGTCGTGGTGCGCTTCCTGCTGGCCTGTGTCCCGGGCCTGGCGCTGCGCCATCCCATCAAGCAGTGGGCTGCCGTGGCCGCGCTCCTGGCGGGAGTGTTCTACCTGCTGATGAGCGGCGCGACGATCCCAACCCAGCGCGCCTTCATCGCCTCGACGGTGGTCTTCATCGGCATCCTGCTCGATCGGGTGGCGATCACCATGCGGCTGGTGGCGGTTACCGCCGTGTTGCTGCTGGTCCTGACGCCCGAGGCACTGCTCAGCGTCAGCTTCCAGATGTCGTTCGCGGCCGTCGTCGCGCTGGTTGCGGTCTATGAGCGGGCGCGGGCAGGCGGATGGCTCGCCGGCGGCCACGGCGGCGTCCTGCGGCGGCTGTGGATCTATGTGGTGGCGCTGGCCGTCACAAGCCTGGTGGCGGGCGCGGCGACCGGGTTCTTCGCCGCCTTCCATTTCAACAATGTCGCCACCTACGGCCTGCTGACCAACATGCTGGCCGTGCCCATCATGGGACTGTGGACCATGCCCTGGGTGCTGGCGCTGTTCGTCGCATTGCCCTTCGGCCTGGAATACTGGCCGCTTCAGGCGATCATGTTGGGAAACGTGCTAACCCTCGACGTCGCCGCGCGGATCGCAGCCTTGCCCGGCGCCGACCTGCGCGTTCCGGCGCTGCCCGCGCTGACCATGGCGCTGGTGGTCGGCGGCGGTCTGTGGCTGCTGCTCTGGGCGAGGGTGTGGCGCTGGCTGGGCATCCTGCCGATGATCGCCGGGATCGCGGTTGCGTTCACCGCGCGGCCGCCGGACGTGCTGATTGACGAGAAGGGCAAGGTCGCCGCCGTGCGCGGTGCGGGCGGCAACCTGGCGGTGCTCGGCGGCGCGAAATCCTTTGCCCGGGAAACCTGGTTGCGGCGTGATGCTCAGAAGGAGACCGAACCGGCCCACGCCGCTGATCTGCCGGTATGCGATGCCATCGGCTGCATCTATCGTCCGCCGCATCGGCCGGATCTGCGCATCGCCCTGATCCGCGTTGCCGACGCGCTGCCCGAGGATTGCGCGCGCGCCGACATCGTCATCAGCCCGGTGCCCACCTTCGGCGGCTGTCGCGGACCCCAACTGGTCATCGACAGGTTCGACCTGTGGCGCGGCGGCGCCCATGCCGTATGGCTTGGAGATGACGATATCGAGGTGCGCTCGGTAGCGCAGGACCAAGGACAGCGCCCCTGGTCGCTCTATGCGCGAAGAATCGAAGGGAAGAGTTCTAAGCCTCAGTAACGGCGGAGCAATCCGACCATGCGACCCTGGATCTTGACCCGGTCGGGGCCGAAGATGCGGGTTTCGTAGGCTGGGTTTGCCGCCTCGAGCGCGATGGAGGCGCCCTTGCGGCGCAGCTTCTTCAGCGTCGCCTCCATGTCGTCTACCAGCGCGACGATGATGGCGCCGTTGTCGGCGGTGTCGCAGCGTTCGATGATCACCGTGTCGCCGTCCAGGATGCCGGCCTCGATCATGGAATCGCCAGCCACTTCAAGGGCGTAGTGCTCCTTGCTGCTGAGCATTCCGGCCGGGAAGCCGACCGTGCGGTCGTGGTTCTGCAGCGCCTCGATGGGCGTACCGGCGGCGATCTTGCCCCACAGCGGCATCTCGACGACCCCGTCCGCGCCGCCGACCGCGCCGACAAGGGCTTCAGGGCGACGCTTGAAGTTGGGCTCGATCACGTTGCTCCTGGGCTTCTTCGCCGCGCTCTTGGCCTCGGGCAGCTTGATGACTTCCAGCGCGCGGGCGCGGTGGGCGAGGCGGCGGATGAAGCCGCGCTCCTCCAGCGCCGTGATCAGCCGGTGGATGCCGGACTTGGACCGCAGATCGAGCGCTTCCTTCATTTCCTCGAACGAGGGCGAGATGCCGGTGGCCTCCAGCCGATCGTTGATGAAGCTAAGAAGTTCGTGCTGCTTGCGCGTGAGCATAAGGCCTCCCGACCAGAACAAATACTGCTCAAATGTTCTAGTTTAGTTCTTAATTCGGGTCAATATGAAAAGCAGCTAAATACCGTCGAGAGGCAGGATTTCGACCATTTCGCCTTCCCTGGCCTCGGGCGCGTTCGGGTAGCGGATCACCAGCGCTCCCGCGTTTGCGAACTGCGACAGCATGGAGCTGTCCTGGATGCGAAACGGCGTGGCGACGGGCATGGCGCGACGTTCGCCCCGGAACAGGGTGGCGCGCATATAGTCCTGTCGCTCGCGATTGGCGGGCAGCGCGCTGCCGAGCAGGGCCTGCTCGGTCGGCAGCTCGACGGGCCTTATGCCGAGCATGGCGCGGATCATCGGCACCAGGAACAGCAGGCCGCAAACCATTGCCGACACGGGATTTCCCGGCAGACCCAGCATCAGCGCCTGGTCCATGCGCCCGAAAATCAGCGGCTTGCCGGGGCGCAGCGCGATCTTCCAGAAGTCGATCTCGAGCCCGATGTCGGTAAGGACCCGCTTGACCAGGTCGTGGTCGCCCACGGAGGCACCGCCTATCGTCACCAGCACGTCGGCGCCGCGCGCCCGCTCGACGATCTCACGCAGCGACCGCTCGTCGTCGCGGGCGATGCCGAGGTCGAGGGCGATGCCGCCATAGCGCTCAATCAGCGCCTTCAATGCCACCGAGTTGGAGCTGATGATCTGGTTGGGGCCGAGCGGCTCGCCGGGCCGTACCAGCTCGTCGCCGGTGGCGATCAGCGCCACGCGGGGCTGGCGGCGCACGTCGAGCCAGGTCACGCCCATGGAGGCGAGCAGGCCGATGGCGGCCGGCGTCAGCACACGCCCGGCCTGCAGCAGCACCTGGCCCTCGCGGAAGTCGATGCCGGCGCGGCGGATGTGCTGGCCGAGGCCGCCGGCCTCGGTCACGGTGACAGTGCCGTCACCGGCTTCCGTATCCTCCTGAATCACAACGGCATTGGCGCCGGCGGGCACAGGGCCGCCGGTGAAGATGCGCACCGCCTGGCCGGGGCCGACGGTGCCGTCGAACGCGTCGCCCGCGGGCGCGTGGCCGACGACGCGGAGGGTGACCGGCGCGGTGGCGATGTCCTCGGCCCTGACCGCATAGCCGTCCATGGCGGAGGCATCGAATGGCGGCTGGGTGCGGAGTGCGGCGAGGTCCGTGGCCAGCACGCGGCCGTGCGCGTCCGCCAGCGCCACATTCTCCGATGGCATCAGCGGCGCATGGCCCACGATGCGATCGAGCGCCTCATCGACCGAGATCATCTATTCCCCCTGGAAAGTGCCGGACTTGCCGCCCGACTTGTGGACCAGCCGGATGTCGCCGATCCGCATGCCGCGGTCGACGGCCTTACACATATCGTAGATCGTGAGCGCGGCGACGGAAACGGCCGTCAACGCTTCCATTTCGACGCCGGTCCTGCCGGTCATCTTCACGGTCGCCTCGATCTCGACGGCGTTCTCCGCGTCGAGGCAGGCTAGCTCGACGGTAACCTTGTCGAGGGGCAGGGGATGGCACAGGGGAATGAGGTCCGCGGTGCGCTTGGCGGCCATGATGCCGGCGAGCTGGGCGACGGCGAGAACGTCGCCCTTCTTGTGGCCGCCCGCCTGGATCATGGCGAGCGTCTCGGGGAGCATCACCACGCGGCCCTTGGCGACGGCGACACGCTCGGTGACCGACTTGCCCGACACATCGACCATGACCGCGTTGCCGTCACCGTCGAAATGCGTCAGGCCGGCCATCACGCGGCTCCCAACAGGGTGGCGGTGGCGCGGGAGACGTCCGGTTGCCGCATCAGGGACTCGCCGACCAGGAAGCACTTCATGTTGTAGCGGGCCAGATCGACAAGCTCGTCATGGGTGTGGATCCCGCTCTCACCGACCACGAGACGGTCGATGGGCACGCGCGGGCCCAGATCGCGGGCGGTCTGCAGGTCGACCGTCAGGGTCTTCAGATTGCGGTTGTTGATGCCGATCAACGGCACGTCGAGGTCGAGCGCCCGCTCCAGCTCCTCGGCGTTGTGTACCTCGACCAGCACGTCCATGCCCCAGTTGGCGGCGGCGACCGCCAGCTCCATGGCCTGGCTGTCCTCGAGCGCGGCCATGATCAGCAGGATGCAGTCGGCACCCAGCGCGCGGGCCTCGGTCACCTGGTAGGGATCGAGCATGAAGTCCTTGCGCAGCACGGGCAGTGACACCGCCTCGCGCGCGGCCACCAGATAGGCGTCGTCGCCTTGGAAATACGGCACGTCGGTCAGCACCGACAGGCAGGTGGCACCGCCGGCTTCATAGGCGCGGGCCAGGGCCGGTGGATCGAAATCGGCGCGGATCAGGCCCTTAGACGGGCTGGCCTTCTTGATCTCGGCGATCAGGCCGAAACCGCCGCCTGCCACGGTGGCGGAGAGGCTGGCCATGAAGCCGCGTGGCGGCGAGGCGGCGCGGGCGGCATCCTCGATGACGGAGAGGGGACGCGCGGCCTTGCAGGCGGCCACATGCTGGCGCTTGTCGGCGCAGATTTTGGCAAGGACGTCGGTCATTGGCCATTCGAGAGTGAGACGAGTTTGTCGAGGGTAGCCTTCGCCGCGCCGGAGTCCAGCGCTTCGGCGGCCATGGCCGCGCCCGCGCGCAGGTCAGGCGCCTTGCCCGCGACCAGCAGCGCGGCCGCGGCGTTGAGCAGCACGATGTCCCGGTAGGCGCCGGGCGCACCGTCCAGCAGGGCGCGCAAGGCGGCGGCGTTGTGCGCCGGATCGCCGCCCTTCAGGTCCTCGGGGCTCGCATAGGGCAGGCCAGCGTCTTCCGGCGTGATCGAGAATTCGCGGATCTGGCCGTCGCGCAGCTCGGCGACGCGGGTCGCGGCCGTGGTGGTGATCTCGTCGAGCCCGTCCTCGCCATGGACGACCCAGACGCGGGTCGAGCCGAGGTTGCGCAGCACTTGGGCCATGGGTGCCACCCAGCGGCCATCGAACACCCCTAGCAACTGGTGCGACGCGCCGGCCGGATTGGACAGCGGCCCCAGCAGGTTGAAGATCGTTCTCGTGCCAAGCTCGACCCTCACCGGCCCCACATGGCGCATGGCGGTGTGGTGCTTGGGCGCCATCAGGAAAGTGATGCCGGCGCCGCTCAGGCAGCGCTCCAGGACGACCGGCTCGCGGTCGATGTTGACGCCCAGCTGGTGCAGCACCTCGGCCGACCCGGATTTGGACGACAGCGCCCGGTTGCCGTGCTTGGCGACGGGCACGCCCAGCGCCGCGACGACCAGCGCCACCGCCGTAGAGATGTTGTAGCTGCCGCTGCCGTCGCCGCCTGTGCCGCAGGTGTCGAGGGCGCCGTCGGGCGCGCTCACCCGCACGGCCTTCTCGCGCATGACGCGCGCGCCGCCGGTGATCTCCTCCACGGTCTCGCCGCGGACCCGCAGCGCCATCAGGAACGCGCCCATCTGGGCGGGCGTGACGTCGCCGTCCATCATGGCGCTGAACACCTGATAGGCCTCGTTCTCGGTGAGGCTCGCCCCGGTCGCGACCTTGGCGATGAAAGGTTTGATATCGGCCATCAGGCGGCGTTGCGGGTGCGCGCGCGCTCGAGGAAATTGCGCAGCAGGTCGTGGCCGTGTTCGGATTCGATGCTTTCCGGATGGAACTGGACGCCGTGCACCTCGAACTGGCGGTGCTCCAGCCCCATGATCAGCCCGTCATCGGTCCAGGCGGTGATCTCCAGGCTCTCGGGCAATGTCTCGCGCTCGGCGATCAGCGAGTGGTAGCGCGTGGCGCGGAACCGCTCCGGCAGGCCGCGGAACAGGCCCTTGCCGGTGTTGCTGATCTCGCTGACCTTGCCGTGCATCAGCTTGGGCGCGCGGATCACCTTGCCGCCGAACGCCTGCGCGATGGCCTGGTGGCCCAGGCACACGCCCAGCAGCGGGATCTTGCCGGCGGCGGCGCCGATCAGGTCGAGGCAGATGCCGGCCTCGTTGGGCGTGCAGGGGCCGGGCGACAGCACGATGCCCTCGGGCTTCATGGCCATCAGCTCGGCAACGGCGATCTGGTCGTTCCGGTGCACGGCGACCTCCGCCCCCAGTTCCGCCAGGTAGTGGAACAGGTTGTAGGTGAAGCTGTCGTAGTTATCGATCAGGACGAACATCGCTACCCAAGGTATTGGTATTCCTGCGGATAATGCCGGGGCAAGTCTCACACGGCGCCACCGATATTCCGCTGTGTCAGAACGATATAAGGCAACCCGGGCAGGATGCATAGATTCCATGAGATCCGGGAACGAAAAGAAGGCCGCGCCTCGGGACGCGGCCTTCCTCGTCTCGTCGGCTCGGTCAGGCGAAGAAGCCGGCCAGGCCGATACCCTCGTCGCGGTGCTTGCCGCCCATGCGCGCACCCGTGGCGGCGCCCGCGGCAGCCACCAGCAGGGAGGTCACGGTGAGGAACGCGGCGAGCACGCCGGCCTTGCGTGCCGTATCGGCGGCATCTCGCGCCTTCGCTTCCGCGGTCTTCGCGGCCTGCTCGGCCTGCACCAGCACATTGTCGACGCGGGTGCGGGCCTCCGGCTCGGGAATGCCGGTTTCCTGGGCAACCAGCGCGGCAAGCTGCTGCTTGTCGCCTTCGGTGAGGCCTTCGTCGCGGGCTGCGCCCATCACCAGGATGCGGCCGGCCTCCTGCCTGGCTTCATCGGAGATGGGGCCGTTTCGGGGCGGCTCGGTTGCCATGGCCTGTTCCGGGTCTAGGTCGCCGTCCGGAGCGGACGCGACCGGCGGTATCGCCGAGGAGCGGAACAGCATGTCGGCGAAATAGGCCGAGGCCTTGTCGTCGCTTGCCGCCGCGCCCACAGCGGCCGCACCCGCGCCGACCACGGCGGTTGCCATCTGCGCGCCGGTCTTGACGATACCCGCTGCCGCGGTGGCCGCGAGCAGACCGCCGATCAGCACGCTGAGGCCCCAGACGGTCAAGCCATGCACGGCATCGCGCACGGTGACCTCATGAGGCGAGGAGTCGAAGGCGCGTCGACGCATCCGGCCGGCCACATAGCCTCCTACAGTGAAGCTGGCGACCGTGACGATCACCGTCCACAGCGCGATCATGATGACGACGCCGGTGCCTGGCGGCTCGGCGCCTTCCTGGGGCGACATGAAGCTCAGGCCCAATGCCGAGCCGAACGCCATGAGTACGAACGAGATCGCCGCGGCCATTACGCCGCCTGCGATCACCGCGCCCCAGTCCAGATGTGATTTCGGTGTTGGTTGCTGTTCGACGGCGACGACGACGCCGTCTGTGCTGGTTACTGCCATCGGTTCCTCCCGTTTGCTTCGTATGGCTTAACGCAGGCCGAAAAACGAAAGGACGGCGATGATCACCACGACCAGTCCGACCAGATAGATGATCCCGTTCACCGTGAGCCTCCTGTTGTTGCTGATGTGACAGTCCCGTCGCGGCAGTAACAGTCCACCGCGGCGTTATGTTCCGGAATTTCGGATTCCGTCATCGATTCCGTGTGTTATCGCGCATATATAAACGGAGAAGACCGGTTCCGGCGGCGACCCGCCGGGAACCGCCATGCCCGCCCAGAGGTGACGATTGCCGTCGAATTCCCGTTTCAAGGTTAGCCGTTCCAACCTGCCGCTGATGCTGGCGGGCGCCGTCACCATCGTTTCGCTGGTCATCGTGCTGGTGGTGATGCTGGGAAGCGGCGAGCCGGAAAAAACGGTGACGCCGGTCGCGGTGCGGCCGCCGCCCGCCGCCGCGCCGGATGTGGAGAAGCCGGACACCGATCCGATCGGCGACCTGATCGCCAGCCTGCCCGAAAAGGGCCAACACGCCGCGCCGCCGCAGGAAGGCCTGCCGGTGTTTGAGGGCGAGCCGGCGTGGAAGCGCTATGCGACCGCCACCCAGATCCCCGAGGGCAACGCCATGCTCGCCGTGGTAATCGACGATGTAGGCCTCAACAATGCGCGGACCGACGACGTGATCTCGCTTCCGGCCTCGGTAACGCTGTCGTTCATGCCCTATGGCGAGGACCTGCAGGCGCGGGTGGACAAGGCCCGCACCCTGGGCCACGAGGTTATGCTGCACCTGCCGATGCAGCCCGAGAGCGATAAGGAGGATCCCGGTCCCAAGGCGCTGCTGACCACCTTGCCGCCGCAGGAGATGCAGGACCGAGTGGTCTGGAACATGGACCGCTTCACCGGCTATGTGGGCTTCAACAACCACATGGGCAGCAAGTTCACCGCCGACCAGGACGGCATGGGCGTGGTGATGCGCGAGGCCGCCAAGCGCGGCCTGATGTTCCTCGACAGCCGCACCACGCCGCACAGCAAGGGCACGGCCGCCGCCGCCCGGTTCGGCGTGCCGCTCCTGAAGCGCGACATCTTCATCGACAACGTGGCGACCGAGGCGGCGGTGCGCACCCAGCTCGACAAGGCGGTGGAGCTGGCCCGCAAGCGCGGCGTGGCCATCGTCATCGGCCATCCCCACAAGGCGACCGTCGCGGCGCTGAAGGCCTGGATCCCGACCTTGCAGGACGTGACGCTGGTGCCGGTCACCGCGCTGCTGAACCGGCCGGCGCCCGCGCCGGCGGTGGCGCAATCAAAGGAAAATTGAGGCTACTGCCCTCGGCCCGGCGTCGCTGCGAACCGTACCGCTTCCTGGGCGGCGCGGACGAGGGCGCGGGCCTTGGCGCGGCATTCTGCGTCCTCGCTCTCGGGGACGCTGTCGGCGACGATGCCGGCGCCGGCCTGGATGTACATGACGCCGTCCTTCACCAGCCCGGTGCGCAGCACGATGGCGGTGTCCATGGAGCCGCCCGCCGAGAAATAGCCGACGCCGCCGGCATAGATGCCGCGCTTCTCGACCTCCAGCTCGTCGATGATCTCCATGGCGCGAACCTTGGGCGCGCCTGAGACCGTGCCCGCCGGGAAGCCGCCGCACAGGGCGTCGATGCCGTCGTGGCGCGGGTCGATCTCGCCGCGCACGTTGGAGACGATGTGCATGACGTGGGAATAGAGCTCGATGGTGTTCTGCTCGGTGACCTCGACGGTACCGGGCTTGGCCACGCGGCCCACGTCGTTGCGACCCAGGTCGAGCAGCATCAGGTGCTCGGACAGTTCCTTGGGGTCGGCCAGCAGGCCTTCCATCAGTTCCCTGTCCTCGGCGGCGGTGGCGCCGCGCGGGCGGGTGCCGGCTATGGGGCGGATGGTGACCTCGCCGTCCTTCAGCCGCACCAGGATCTCGGGGCTGGAGCCGGTCACCGCAAAGCCGTCCATGTCCATGTAGTACATGTACGGTGACGGATTGGTCCGCCGCAGCGCCCGGTAGAGCGCGAAGGGCGGCAGGTCGAACGGCACAGAGAAGCGCTGCGACAGCACCACCTGGAAGATGTCGCCGGCGGCGATGTATTCCTGCGCGGCGCGGACCATGTCGAGATAGCGCTCGCGCGGCGTGTTGGAGACGGGCTCGGGCAGGGCCGGGATGTCGATCCCGGCGCTGTGGGCGGCTGGCACCGGCGTGTCGAGCGCGTCGATCCCCAGCCACAGCCGGTCCAGCGCGCGGCTGTAAGCGGCCTCGGCGGTCACGCCGGGCTGCGGGCGCACCGGCGTCACCAGGATCACAAGGTCCTTCACGCTGTCGAACACGGCCATCAGCGTCGGCCGCACGAACATGCCGTCGGGCGTGCCGAGCGGGTCGGGATTGGGCGCCGGCAGCTTTTCCATCAGCCGCACCATGTCATAGCCCATATAGCCGACCAGGCCCGCGGCCATGGGTGGAAGTTCCTCGGGCAGGTCGATCAGCGATTCAGCGACCAGCGCGCGCATGGACTGGAGCGGCGCCCCGGCCTCGGGCGTGAACGCCGAAAGGTCGTTGAGCGCATTGCGGTTGATCTCGGCACGCTCGCCGACGCAGCGCCAGATCACGTCGGGCATCAGGCCGATGAACGAATAGCGGCCGCGGATCGCGCCGCCTTCCACCGATTCCAGCAGGAAGGTGTGGCTCTTGCCCTGGGTCAGCTTCAGGAAGGCCGAGACCGGGGTCTCGAGATCGGCGACCAGCGTGGCCCAGACCACCTGTGGCCGGCCGGCGTCGTAGGCCGCGCGGAACGCCTCCGGCTCGGGCAGGAAGTCGGTCATGCGCGGACCGGGGCGCGCGGGTGCGAATATGCGCCGCCGCAGGTCACTGGGGCTGCTGCGAGATGAGCTGGTCGACCAGCTTCTGGTTCCGGCTGACCGAATGCTTGTCGAGCAGGTAGATGCTGAACTGGGCCTCGATGTCGGATTTCAGGGAGTTGTCGATCACGCCGCGGATGCGGGTGTAGTCCTGGCTGGTCTGGTCGATGGGCGTGGACTTCACCTCGGCGACCTGCACCACGTAATAGCCGTCGTCACGCGCCGACGGGCCGAACACGACGCCGTCCTTGCGGGCGTCGAACATGGCGATGATCAGGTCGCGCGAGAACGCGCCGCCCAGTTGGCCGACATTGGTGCGGCTGACCACGGGGGTCGACGCGACGCTGGCGCCCACTTCGGCGGCCGCGGCGGACAGGGAGGTGCCGGTGCGCACTTTCTCGACCATCTTCTGGGCGATCGACTTGGCCGCCGTATTGCGGGCGTCGCGGACCCAGTCGGCGCGGACCTGGTCCTTGATCTGGTCCAGCGGCCGGACCCTGGCGGGGACGATCTTGTCGAGCTGGGTGATGAAGTAGCCGTTCTCGCCGTCGTCCTCCAGGTCGATGAATTCGCCCTCGGTCTTGGCGAACAGGGAGGTGATGAAGTTTTTCCCGGGCGGCAGGCCGGTCACCGACAGGCCCAGATCATCCGTGCCCTCGCGGCTCATCGCCTTGACGGTGCGCAGCGGCAAATCCAGCGCCTTGGCCAGGGCATCGATGGCGATGCCGGTGGCGATCTGGGTGCGGGCCTTCTCGGCCAGGTCGTCGATGGCGGCGCCAACCTGCCTGTCGGCCATGTCCTTCATCAGCTGGGGACGCGCTTCGTCCAGCGACACCTCGCGGCCCGGCGTGACGGCGTCGACCTTGAAGATAACCCAGCCGAGCTTGCTGTTCACCGGCTCGCCGACGGCGCCCTGGGACAGAGAGAACGCCTTGTTGGCCGCCTCGTCACCCAGATAGGCGAGCTTCGACTTCTCGGTGGCGGGCAGCACCATCTCGGCCGCCGACATGCCGGCAGATTTGGCCACCGCGGCGAAATCCTCGCCGCCGTCGAGCCGCTGCTTCAGCTTCTTCGCCTCGTCTTCGGACTGCACGATGATATGCTTCAGGTCGCGCTTCTCGGGGCTCGAGAGGCTCGTCTTGCGGGTCTCGTATTCCGCCTTCACCTGCTCTTCAGTGATCTGGGTTCGCGACGCCAGATCCGACTGGTTGAGCACGATGAAGCGGAATTCCCGGAATTCCGGCTGCGAATAGGCCTGCTGATGGCTGTCGTAGTAGGCCTTGACGTCCTTGTCGCTGGGCTCGGGAACGTTGGTCATGGCGGCGGCCGGAATGCCGACATAGTGCGCCCAGCGCACTTCCGTGCTGTAGGCGTACAGCGCCTGGACCACCGCTTCGGGAACGATGACGCCGCTGCGCAGGGTGCCGGCCAGGTCGGCCCGCTCCATCAGGCGGCGGATTTCCTGTTCGTACATGGCCTCGGTCATGCCGATCTGCCGCAGATGCTCGCGGTAGATCGCCCGGTCGAACGCACCGCTGGGGCCGTGATATTGCGGCGCACCGTGGATGGCCGTGGCGATGCGCTGGTCGGATGCGCGCACGCCCAGATCATCGGCGGCGTTGTCGAGAGCGGCGCCCATCACCAGCCGCTCCAGCGTCAGCTTGTCAACGCCGTCAGCCGCGGCCTGCGCGGCGGTATAGGGGCGCGACGGATCCTCGGTGCGCTGCCGTTGCTCAAGCTGGAACGCGCGCAGATATTCGGCCTGTGTCACGTGCACATCGCCGACGGTGGCGACCGTCGACGGACCGGCCAGGTGCGCCGACTGCACGCCCCACAGCACGAAGCTCGCGATGATCAGGATCAGCAGGCCCCGCAGGATCCAGGAATTCGCGCCTTTGCGCAGGGCAGTCAGCATCGATGGGTGTCTCCAACGGCGAGGCGCCCGGCGGCCGGGCTTGATTGGGCGGGCATCATAGTCACGCCGGCCACCCCCCGCAACCGGCAAGCCGGGACTGGAAACCGCTTCCCCGGTCTGCTATCGGGAAATCCGATCAACAACGCCGGAAAGAACCGATGACCGAAGCACCGAAGCCGCTGGTGGCGGGCAACTGGAAGATGAACGGTACCGTGGCGGGCGCCGACGAGGCGAGGCGCATGGCCGAGGGTCTGGCGGCGCTGAAGGGCGTGCGCTGCGACGCCATGGTCTGTCCGCCGTTCCCGCTGGTCGGCCTGTTCGCCCGCGTGCTGTCCGGCACCGCGCTCGCGGTCGGTGCACAGGACTGCCATTCCAAGGCCAGCGGGGCGCATACCGGCGACGTCAGCGCCGAGCTGCTGGCCGATGTGGGCGCGACGGCGGTAATCGTCGGTCACTCGGAGCGGCGCCAGGACCACGGCGAGACCGACGCGCTGGTCGCCGCCAAGGCCGAGGCCGCCTGGCGTGCCGGGCTGACCGCCATCATCTGCGTCGGCGAAACCGAGGCCGAACGGGAAGGCGGCCGCACGCTGGACGTGATCGGCGGCCAGATCGCCGGCTCGGTTCCCGCCGGCGCGACCCCTGCGAACACGGTAGTCGCCTATGAGCCGGTCTGGGCGATCGGCACCGGCCGGACTCCCACGCCTGCCGACGTGGCCGAGGTGCATGCCTTCATCCGCGGTGCGCTGGGCAAGACGCTGGGCGAGGCGGGCAGGAGCGTCCGCCTGCTCTATGGCGGCTCGGTGAAGCCGTCCAACGCGGACGAGCTGATGTCGGTCGCCAACGTCGACGGCGCCCTGGTCGGCGGCGCGAGCTTGAAAGCCGACGATTTTCTGGGGATTATCGCCGCGTACGCATAATCCGCCGGGGGGCCAACCGTCCGGCTTCTGATTTGGGGAAGTCATGTTCCGGACGTTTGCCGCCGTATGCCTGATACTGACCACTACGCCTGCCATGGCGCAGGAACTTCTGCCCGTCGAACACTTCTTTCCAGCACAGTGGGATCCGAAGCTTGGAATTCACGTGACTTGAAGTCGCGG
>JADMIO010789683.1_pt1 | contig 77021 bp, 84 predicted proteins | sample 8958161 | NCBI WGS metagenome assembly JADMIO01 (sample SAMN16585339, study PRJNA669376) | soil metagenome | isolation source: Crop rotation soil | place: USA: Cullars Rotation, Alabama | collected 2011
GCCGCGACTTCAAGTCACGTGAATTCCAAGCTTCGGATCCCACTGTGCTGGAAAGCGCCAAGTCCAGGCTCACCAGCATGGTGGTGACGGATTCAATCGTGGCGAGCGCCGATGTCGCGGCCTGCGCCAAGATAAGGCGCATGTCGATCGCCCCGCTGATCGGCGAAGCGATTCACCGCATCAACATCGAAGAGAGCGTCTCCAGCCTGTTCAACTAGGCTCCGCTGTCACTTGTAGGCCGCGAGCGCCTCGCGGATCATGTTTTCCGCTTCAGCCGCATCGACCCAGCCGCGCAACTTGACCCATTTGTTGGGCTCGAGATCCTTGTAGTGCTGGAAGAAATGCGAGATCTGGTTGCACACGATCTCGGGCAGATCGCGATACGAGCGGACATTCGCATAGAAGGGATGCAGCGCATCGACCGGGACGGCGAGGATCTTTTCGTCGCCTCCCGCTTCATCCTCCATCATCAGCGCGCCCACGGGACGGCAGCGGATGATGGCGCCCGGCACGACAGGTGCATGGCCGGGAATAATGACGTCGCAGGGATCACCATCGCGCGACAGGGTGCGCGGAATGAAACCGTAATTGCCGGGATAGAACATCGCCGTGTGCAGAAAGCGGTCGACGAACAAGCCGCCCGAAACTTTGTCGAATTCGTATTTCACGGGAACGCCGCCCAGCGGCACTTCGACCAGGACGTTGATTTCGTGCGGCGGGTTCCGGCCGGCGTCGATCTTGCTCAGGTCCATTGCTGCATTCCTTTTTGACGCGGGGCTCTTACGCCGTGTCGCGCCGGAAGGAAAGCGATGGTTGCTAGCTCCAGAGCCCCAGCACCAGCGCCTGGACCAGCAGGACACCGAGCCAATGGCCGGAATCGATCACGGTCAACATCGGCTTCGCGTTGCCGAAAGCATTGTTGACGGTCTGGGTCGTGACGATGAAGCCGAACCATATCACGACGGCGAGCGTCAGCACATCGCAAATCGGATTTCCGGTTCCGGCATTCACCGACAGCGGCAGCAAAAGCTTGAGCACCACCGCCATGATGAGTTCGCCGATGAAGGAAATCAGCATCGGCACAAGCGGGCTTTTCTTCTTGCCCGAGGCATCGACCATGTCGGCATGCGTTATGCCTTTGGCGGCCATCCAGGGCTTCGAGAGAATTCCGTACCAGGCAGCGCCGAAGAACCAGCTCGCAACCGCCGCGACAATCACAGGCAATATCATGTCCGCTCCCCCGCTTTAATGGGGTTAGTCTAGCGCGGGATCAGTGGTTCGCACGGACAAATCGGCTTATGTCCTCAAGCAACGTCGTCTTCGCGCGAAAGCCCGGCGCAAGCGAGAGGATGATGCCGATATGGCCAACCTCTTTATATTCCACGACTTCGACGGGACTGTCGAATTGCCTGAGGCGGGCGGCAAGCCGGCGCGAATTGCCGATACCCACAACGGAATCCGCGGTGCCATGGGCAAGCAGCATGGGCGGGCGCGGACCGTCGATATAGTCGATGGGCTGTGTCGCGCGCAGGTTTGCGCCGCCGAAAATGGCGATGAGCGTCTTGTCGGTGAGCGGCAGAAAATCATAAGGCCCGGCAATGCCGATGACGCCGGCGACGTTGGGATCCGCACCGGCGTCTTTCGCAAACTTGCGGTTCGCCGCCAGCATCATCGCGATATAGGCGCCCGCGGAATGACCGGCGAGGAAGATGCGTTCGGGATCGCCGCCATGCCTGGCGATGTTCTTCTGGACGTAGGCAAGCGCCTGCGCACCGTCTTTGACGAAGCCGGGATATTTCGTATCGGGCCAGACGCCATAATCGGCGATGACGGCGATGAAGCCCTTCGAGGTCATTGCCTGACCGAAGGCGCGATAGTCTTCCTTTGATCCCGACTGCCAGCTACCGCCATAGAAAAAGAGAACGACCGGAAGCTTCTTTTTTTGGCCTACCGCTTCGCTACTTGAGGCCGCTCCCGCTCGCTCGTCGGGCACATAGATGTCGAGGCTGTGGCGCGCGCCGGGCGCATAGGCGATATCGCGCTCAATGCGATAGCCCTTGGTCGGCACGATGAGATTAAAGACGCTTCCCGCCGAGCAGGCGGAGAGAAACAGAGCGGCCGTCGCCGCCGCCAAAGATTTCAGGCGCCGCATGATCCTATCATACGCGCCCGGCCCGATTTTGGATCAAGACAAGGCAAAGCGCGCCGCTTCCGTTCCAGCAATCGTGCCGAACACCGTGGCGTTGCCGATGGAAGTTCCGCCCCCACAATACTGGAAACAGAGCACATTGAGTTTTTTCTTTGCTCATGGCGAAATCATCTGGCGCATCTCTACCAGTGCGCTACGCGCGGTATTTCTCCAGTGCGCTAAGGCAAAACTTGCATCTTGGAAGCCGGAGAGATGTGGGGCCATGATGATTTGGACGTTGCTCGCAAACGCATCGCGTACAGCATCAAAAACCTCTGCAAATACGCGTATTTTCGCTATCACTTCGTTGTATCCGATGAACTGCGTGGCTCTAACAATATCTTGGTATTGAGGTATGGAACCTCTGAACTTTTCGAGTTTTTCTATTCGCTCCGTTATACCAGCGATATAGGATCTCATTTCCGCGCGGTACTTGGCGCGCTCATCATCGGTATTCGCCTTGCGCCATGAGCCGGTTAGAGGATGCGGGTGCTCCACGTCCCATTCATCCAGCAAGCGCCCTATCTATGATTGGCAGTTTTTTGCCTATCTCATAATCTGTGAGTGGACGCGGGGTCGCTGGTCCAAGGGCGCGCGAAAGAGACTGTGGCGGCCACGCTTTTTCCACCTCTGCTTTGCTGACCATCAAGGCCGAAAATGTCTCCTGCGTTGCATTGAATGCCGCTGGCTCTGTTTTCACCCCGTGAGGATTGTTCGCAAAAATGCGTATGAAATCTATGCTGTGTGTGATCCAGAACTCGGAAGGCACAGCTTGATATGCATGGCTTGAGCTTGCTCGCCCCCAAATGCGGAATTCGCCATCAGCCGCCTTTTGGCGCATCTCTTTGACGACATCCAGAGCGCGGTCAGTGTCGCCGTCCCGGTTGAGAGCCTGCTCATCTGCCCCCAGCCAACGGCCATGAACGGCGTAAAATATCGCCTCCGTGATCCAAGTATCCCTTTTCGTAGCTGTGTGCGCCTTCTCCTCTGCTTCGATGACGTAAATGGAGCGCGTGTCAGGCGTGGACTTGATTGGCGGCACTGAGGCATCCAGAGCGCGCGCAGCAATCATCCTTCCCTGGGATCGGTTCCATTCCTTCCCGATTAACAGCAGCAGGAGGATCGTTGCCGCCGCCACAAGTGCACCCAAAAATATGATGGGTGGTGGCAAGCGAAAGAAGTAAGCCCCCGCTGCCCAAAGTGCGGCGGTCACGGTAGGCCCCAAAATGAAAACCGCTGTTGAATAGTGGCCTGCCCAACGCCACAGGAAGAGCCAGCCCTTAACCAACCAAGACATCCCAGACCCCGGAACAACGCCGGAGGCACACTATCCGGAGTTATTAAGGGAGCTAACTTGATAGTAGCGGGTCGGGGCAACCCCGTGTTGCGTCCGGCGGGGTCTTCCGCTAAAAACCCCCACTTTCCAGCCCTTCTGTCGATGCGGCCAGAAAAAATAACGCAAATTCAAGGACTTGATCAATGCGCGCTGTACAGGAACTCGCCGCCCAACCCCGCTCCGGCAAGGGCAAGGGACCGGCCTATCAGGCACGCAGCAAGGGCAACGTCCCGGCCATCATCTATGGCGGCGAAGGCAAGCCCGAGATGATCACGGTCGAGGCCCAGGCGCTCGAGCGCCACACGGGCACCGGCAGCTTCCTGACGACCCCCTTCATGCTGGACCTCGCCGGCAAGAAGGAACGCGTCCTGCCGCGCGCGCTGCAGCTCGATCCGGTCACTGATCGTCCCGTGCATGTCGATTTCATGCGCCTGACCAAGGGCGGCACAGTCCGCCTCGCCATCCCCGTCCGCTTCCGCGGCCAGGAATCCTCGCCGGGCCTGAAGCGCGGCGGCGTGCTCAATATCGTGCGCCATGACCTCGACGTCGAAGCCCCGGCTGACAATATCCCGGAGCTGATCGAGATCGACGTCTCCAAGATGGACATCAATGAGTCGCTGCACATCTCGGCCATCAACCTTCCCGAAGGCGTGCGTCCGCGCGTCCGCGAGCGTGATTTCACCATCGCCTCGATCGTGGCGCCGACCAGCGTGATCGAAGAACAGCGTGCCGCCGTTGCTGCAGCCGCTGCTGCCGCCGCCGCTGCTGCTGCTCCCGCCGAAGAAGCTGCTCCGGCAGCCGGTGCGGCTCCCGCGGCCGGCGCTGCTGCTCCGGCAGCCGGCGCGAAGGCTCCGGAGAAGAAGTAAGATTCGTTTCGAGTTTCGCCTTCTCCTTCGACAGGCGCGGGGGAAGGCGGTTCGTCCGGACCTCTTGCAGCCTGTTGTGCGAGGTCAGGCTTGCCTATTCTCAAAACACCGCTGCTTCTCGTCGGCCTGGGCAATCCCGGCGACGAGTATGCGCGCAACCGCCACAATGCGGGCTTCCTCTTCGTCGATGCCGTGGCCGAGCATTACCGCTTCTCGCCGTTCAAGAAGCGATTTTCCGGCGAGATCAGTGAAGGCGAGATCGACGGCCGCAAGGTGCATCTGCTGAAGCCGCTGACCTATATGAATCTGAGCGGCGACAGCGTCGGGCCTGCAGCGCGCTTCTACAAGATTCCGATCGACGAGATCGTCGTCGCGCATGACGAGATGGATCTCGAAGCCGGAAAGTTGAAAGTGAAGACCGGCGGCGGCGATGCCGGCCATAATGGCCTGCGTTCGATCACGGCGGCGCTCGGTCCGGACTACCGGCGCGTGCGGATCGGCGTCGGTCATCCCGGCGACAAGGCGCGCGTCACCGGCCATGTGCTGCAGAATTTTTCGAAAGCCGACTTGGAATGGTTCGTCCCGCTGATCGATGCCATGGTCGAGGCCATGCCCCAGCTGGTGCAGGACCATGATAATGGCTTTACCAGCAAGGTGGCGCTGAAGCTGAAACCGCCGGTGAAAAAACCGGACACGCGCGAGAAGAAACCGGACGAACGTCCGAAGGAATAACTGCAACAGATGGCCGGTTCGCGCTCACTGCGTTCGCTGCCCGGCCATGACGAGGTTTTAGAGTATGGGTTTCAAATGCGGTATCGTCGGATTGCCCAATGTCGGCAAGTCGACGCTTTTCAACGCCCTGACGCAGACAGCTGCGGCACAGGCGGCGAATTATCCTTTCTGCACCATCGAGCCGAATGTCGGCGATGTCGCGGTTCCCGATCCGCGGCTCGACACGCTGGCAGGCATCGCGAAATCGGCCGAGCTGATCCCGACACGCATCACCTTCGTCGATATCGCGGGCCTGGTGCGTGGCGCATCGAAAGGCGAAGGCCTGGGCAACCAGTTCCTCGCCAACATCCGCGAAGTCGACGCCATCGTGCATGTGCTGCGCTGCTTCGAGGATGACGACATCACCCATGTCGAGAACCGCATCGATCCGGTCGGCGACGCCGAAACAGTTGAAACCGAACTGATGCTGGCCGATCTCGAAAGCCTCGAGAAGCGCATCCAGCCGCTCGAAAAGAAAGCCAAAGGCGGCGAGAAGGAAGCCAAGGAACAACTCGCGCTGATTGAAAGAGCGATTGCACTGCTGCGCGAGGGCAAGCCGGCGCGCAATGCCGAACTGACGCCGGAAGAACGCACGCCCTATCGCGCGCTCAACCTGATGACAGCCAAGCCGGTGCTCTATGTCTGCAATGTCGAGGAAGGCGCGGCGGCCACCGGCAACAAATTCTCCCAGGCCGTCGAAGCCAAGGCGAAGGCCGAAGGCGCCGGCGCGGTGGTCATATCCTGCCGCATCGAGGAAGAAGTCGCCCAGTTGCCGGACAGCGAGCGGGCCGAGTTCCTGTCGGCCATCGACCTCGAGGAACCTGGTCTCAACAAGCTGATCCGCGCCGGTTACGCGCTGCTCGGCCTCATCACTTTCTTCACGGCGGGGCCGAAAGAGGCCCGCGCCTGGACTATTACAAAGGGTTCACGCGCGCCGCAGGCGGCGGGCGCCATCCATACCGATTTCGAAAAAGGGTTCATTCGCGCCGAAACCATCGCCTATGATGATTATGTGACGGCCAATGGCGAAGCGGGCGCCCGCGAGGCGGGCAAGTTCCGGCTCGAAGGCAAAGAGTATGTCGTGGCCGACGGCGATGTGATGCATTTCCGCTTCAACGCGTAAGAGGACAGATGTCGGACGAGCTGCTGCATTTTGAGGATTTCAAGATCGGCCAGAAGTTTTCCTTCGGCCGGTATGAAGTGACCAGGGAAGAGATTTTCGAATTCGCGCGCGAATATGATCCGCAGCCCCATCATCTCGACGAGGACGCGGCGAAGAATTCCATCATGAAGGGCCTCGGCGCGTCGGGCTGGCATGTCTGCGCGATGGCGATGCGCATGCTGGTCGACGGGCTGTTCAACAAATCGGCGGGCGCCGGCGGCGCAGGCTGCGAGGATGCGCGCTGGCTGAAGCCGGTACGGCCCGGCGACGTGCTGCGCACCGAAGTCGAAGTGCTGGAGAAGACCGCGCCCCGGAGCAAGCCGGACATCGGCTTTGTCAAAATGCGCTGGGATATCTTCAACCAGACTGATCTGGTCGCGTCTTTCATTTCGACACCGCTGTTCAAGCGCAGAAAGCGGGGGACGTAGACCATGTGGTTCGAAGACGTCGTCATCGGCAGCAAGCATGACATCGGCTCCCATACCTTCCAGGAAGACGAGATGATCGCCTTTGCGAAGAAGTATGACCCGCAGCCCTTCCATATCGATCCCGAAGCGGCGGCGAAATCCATCTATGGCGGGATTATCGCGTCGGGCTGGTACACCACCGCGATCTGGATGAAGCTGATGATTGCCTCGCGCCAGAAGAATGCAACGGATGCGCCCGAAGGCAGCGTTTCGCCGGGCTTTGAAAACCTGCGCTGGGTGAAGCCGGTGCGTCCGGGCGACACGCTCTTCTTCGTCAACGAGGTGATGGAGAAAGTCCATCTGAAGTCGCGGCCGCAGCTCGGCCTGATCAAGACGCTGAACGAGGCGCGCGATGCGGGCGGCAATCTCTACATGACGCTTGTGGGCAAGGGTTTCTCGCCGAAGCGGATTCCGGGGTGATGGTCAGCCGGGAGACGATCGAGCGCGCGCTGCGTGCGCTGAACGCCGCCGAGAACAACCGGCAGAACACGAGCGTGGAAGATGTGAGCGCGCGGATCGACGCCATCATGGCGCCTGACGTGGAAGGCTGGAAGGCCGGCGTGCATGTCCCGAACCGCGCCGCCGAGCGCGAACAGGAACGCGCGGGCTTCAGTGCGCTGCCCGACTATCACCGCGATTTCCATGTGATGATCATCGATCCGCCCTTTGCGTGCATCCGCTGGACGATCAAAGGCACGGCCAAAGGAAAGCCGGTGGTCGCGCCGGGCGCGTCGATCTTCGAATTCAACGAGGATGGTCTTGTCTGCCGCTACTGGATGCACATCGATCCGGCGGATTTTGCCTATCGCAGAGCTGAGTAATTACGGGGACACAATACCCAATTCGAACCTTAGCGCATCCGCGCGAAGCGTGAATTGCGTATTGTGTCCCCGTAATTCTATTCAATCTTCTCTTTTTCTTTTTCCTTGGGCTTGGAAACCTGGCGGGGCTTGGCCTCGGATTTGGGCTTGGGCAGAAGCCGGAAGCGCGACTGACACCAGCCGAAGTCGATACCGATATCCAGAATGGCATCGGAACGCCCGCAGGGGCAGGCAAAATCATAGATAGCGAGAACGCGGTAGGTTTCCCCGGCGCGCAACGGCACCGGCCAGCCCGAGCCATGGTTCGGCGCGGCATTGACGCATAGAACGAGATCGCCAGGTCCGATTGCGTCGCTCATAGCTTCCATCCTTGTCCGGAAACAGTTTAGACCCTGTCCCGCGTGTGGAAAAGACCGCGAATTACACCGACTACCTGAGCGAAGCCTCGATATTGCCGCCGTCAACCGTGATGACCGCTGCCGTCGTCTTGTCGGCGCCCGCGAGATAGACGAAGGCATCGGCAACATCTTCGGCCGTGACTTCGCGGGAAAGAAGATTGCCCGCCATGTATTTGTCTTCCGACAGGCCGCGGGCCTTCGAGCGCGCGGCGATCATCTCGTCGGTGAGAAGTCCCGAGCGGATGCGGTCGGCGTTCACGGCGTTGGCGCGGATGCCGTCCTTGCCATGATCGAGCGCGTACTGGCGCGTGAGGAACAAAGCGGCGGCTTTCGGCAGGCCATAGGGGCCGAAATCCTTGCCCGGATTCACGGCCTGCTTGGAGGTGTTGAAGAGCAGGCAGCCGAAGGTGCCCTGCGCCTTCATGATGCGCACCGCGTTCTGCGCCACGGTCTGATGGGCGAAGAAGTTGAGTTCAAAGCTGTCGCGCAGCGTCTTGTCATCGACCGCGCCGATCGTGCCCTGCCAGGCCGCGCCGGCGTTGGAGACGACGATGTCGACGCCGCCGAAGACTTCCGAAATCTTGTCGAAGGCCTTGCGCACATCGTCCGCGTTGGTGACATCGCAGGCGATGGCGAGCGCCTTGCCGCCGATGGCTTTGGCGACCTTCTGGGCCGCTTCGAGATCGCGGTCGAGCACGGCGACTTCCGCGCCCTCTTTCGCCATGGCTTTCGCGGTGGCAGCCCCGATGCCCGAGCCGCCGCCGGTGACGGCCGCGATCTGACGGGCGAGTTTCTTTTCCGCCGACTTGCCGAGCTTGGCCTGTTCGAGCGACCAGTATTCGACTTCGAACATGTCGAATTCGGAGATGCATTCGTATTTGCCGGTGGCTTCGGCGTCGGTGATGACTTCGACCGTGTTCTCGGCGATGTCGGCAGCGATGGCCGCGTCCTTGGCAGTCGCGCCGAGACCGAAGAGGCCAAGGCCCGGCACCAGGATCACGCGCGGCGCGGGATCGAGCTCCTTCTTCTTGTCGGGACTCTTCTCGTTGTTGCGCTTAAAATAGTCGTGATAGTGCTGCACATAATCCGCAGCAGCTTTCTTCACGCTTGCTGCCCATTCATCCAGCTTGTCGGCATCGGGCGCAGGCACCAGCAACGGCCAGTTCTTGGTGCGGATGGTGTGGTCGGGCGTGACGACGCCGGTCTGGCTGTAACGCGCGACATCCTTGCCGTTCACATAGGCGAGGATCGCAGGGTTGCTGCGGAAGTTGAGGATCTGACGCTTCGCCGTGCCCGATGAGGCATCGACCGAGACGGCGCAGGCACCGCGCAGGATCGGCGCGATGTCGGCGAGCCTGGCGAGTTTCTTCGGAAGTTCGGCAGGCGCGAGGGGTTTGCGATCCTTCTTCAGACGGTCTTCGGCCATGGTGACGAATTCGATCATCCGCTCGTAAGCGGTCTTCGCATCGTCGGCGAAGGTGAAGATGCCGTGGCGCAGAAGGATCAGGCCCTCGACGTCGGGATATTTCGCAAAGACCTGCGACACGGACTTGGCGAGCGCAAAGCCCGGGATCGTGTACGGCACGATGGCAACGCGCTTGCCATAGAGATCCTTGACCACCGCTTCGCCATCGGGGCGGTCGGTGATCGCGAGCACGGCGGTCGAATGGGTGTGGTCGATGAATTTGTGCGGCAGGAAGGCGTGCAGCAGCGTTTCGACCGAGGGATTGGGCGAGGCGGAATCCAGGAGGTTGATGCGCTGGAAATTGACCATGTCCTCGTCAGACAGCTTGTCGAGGTCGCGCATGCGCTGCAGCGGCTGAAGGCGCACGGCCGGAAGGCCCGGCGGCTCGATATTGCCCATATCCCAACCGGAGCCCTTGACGCAGATCACGTCGGTCTCATCGCCGAGCATGTCCTTGACGCGCGTCTTCACCGAGGTGTTGCCGCCGCCATGGAGCACGAGCTTGGGATCGGAACCCAGAAGCCGCGTCGTGTAGGTGCGCACCGCGAGATCTTCGTTCACGCCCTGCTTGGCGTAATGGGCAATGGCGTCTTTCGCCTCGGCATCAGACCAGCGGGATTTCATGGGCGTTCCATCCTTCTCGGGTGGGTATCAGAAAGGGGGTAGATAAGGGCCTAGCCCTTGGGAAACAAGCCGCGAAGCCCCTGTTCCGTGGCAGCACAGATCCCGCGCTCGGTGACAAAGCCCGTTACAAGCCGCGCCGGCGTCACGTCAAAGCCGGGATTGCGCCCGCCAGAGCCGGGAGCGGCGATTTCCACCGTAGCGAGACCGCCGCCGGGCAGACGGCCGGTCATCTTCAGGAGCTCGTCCGAGGAACGTTCCTCGATCGGGATGTCACGGCCCGAATTCAGCGTCCAGTCGATCGTCGAGGATGGCAGCGCCACATAGAAGGGCACGTTGTTGTCATGGGCGGCGAGCGCCTTCAGGTAGGTGCCGATCTTGTTCGCGACATCGCCATTGGCGGTTACGCGGTCGGTACCGACGATGCACATGTCGACCTCGCCGGCCTGCATGTAATGGCCGCCGGCATTGTCGGCGATGATGCTGTGCGCAACGCCATGGCTACCGAGTTCGAAAGCGGTGAGCGAGGCGCCCTGGTTGCGCGGCCGCGTCTCGTCCACCCAGACATGGAGATCGATTCTGGAATCATGCGCCTTGTAGATCGGCGCGAGCGCGGTGCCCCAGTCGACGCAGGCGAGCCAGCCCGCGTTGCAATGGGTGAGAATGTTGAGCTTGCCTTTCTTCTTCGCGGCGAGGTCCTGAATGATTTTCAGACCATACTCGCCGATGGCATTGCAGGTCTCGACATCCTCGTCGCACATCTTCGCCGCTTCCGCCCAAGCAAGCTTTACACGCTCGCCGCGCGGCTGGTTGCGCAGCGCATCGACCATGCGCTTCAGCGCCCAGTGCAGGTTGATCGCCGTCGGACGCGTCTCGAGCAGCCGGTCGTGGGCGCGCATCAGATTGTCGTCGGAGGCATCTTCGCGCATGGCGAGCGCGATGCCGTAAGCTGCGGTCGCGCCGATCAAAGGCGCGCCACGCACGATCATGGCGGAGATGGCATGGGCCGCGTCTTCCATGGAATCGAGACGCAGCGTTACGAACTCATGCGGCAGGCGTGTCTGGTCGATGACCTCGACGGCGAAATCGCCGATGGGCCAAATGGTACGGTAAGCTTTGCCTTTGATCTTCATTCGTTACTTTTAACCCACGCCTCTAGTTGTTTCTGGATCCCCTTCCCTCGCATCTCTTCGAGATGCTCGCCGGGGATGACGGCTGCGCCGTCAGGTCGGAGCTTTCGGAGCTGTCGCAAGCATGGAAGGCCGTTGCGAAAAAGTTGCGTACCAGCCCGCTAAAGTGGGGTGTTCCTTGCGCCAATCAAGATCCGGAAACCGGAAATCGAGATAGCCGAGCGCACAGCCGACGGCGATCTCGCCGATGGTCGGTTCCGCGGAAAAGTTGGTGACGGATTTTTCCAGCGCATTGAGCGCCGCATCGATCGCCATGCGGAAGCGCGCGATGGTTCCGGCGTTGCGTTGTTCCGGCGGATTGCGGTTTTCCACGACCGTGCCGACGGCGGCATCGAGCAGGCCATCGCCCAGCGCATGCAGGCCATGGGCGCGCCAGCGGCCTTTCACGGGTCCCCAGACGCTGCGGCCGGGGAACAATTTGCTGTTGCCGAGATCGGCGAAATAATCGGCGATGACGCGGGAATCGAAAAGCACCGAGCCATCGTCGAGCTGCAGCGTCGGAACCTTGCGCAGCGGATTGAGCTTGCGCAGATCCTCGTTGGTCCAGGGATCGGTGATGATCTCTTCCATCTGCTTTTCGATGCCCACTTCGCGCGCAACAACGCGCACTTTGCGGACATAAGGCGACGTGTAGGACGAATAGAGTTTCATGCGTTTCCCCTTTTCCGTTTTTGTCAGTGCCCTTCGAAGGACACCAAGGTCGTGACCTCTTTGCCAAGCTTGCGGATCTTGTCGGCGCCGCCGAGTTCGGGAAGATCGATTGCGAAGAGACCGCCGACGACATTGGCGCCTGCCCGTTCGAGCAGCTTGATCGCCGCCATGCAGGTGCCGCCGGTCGCGATGAGATCATCGACGATGATGACATTCTCGCCCTTCTTCACTGCGTCGGTGTGGATCTCGACCGTGTCGGTGCCGTATTCGAGCGCATATTCCTCGCCGATGACCGTGTGTGGCAGCTTGCCCTTCTTGCGCACCGGTACGAAGCCGATGGAAAGCTGATGCGCCACCGCGCCGCCGAGGATAAAACCGCGGGCCTCGATGCCCGCGACCTTTTCGATGCGCAAGCCGGCATAGGGCTGGACCAGCTGGTCGACCGCGGCGCGAAAGCCGCGCGGTGATCCGAGCAGCGTGGTGATGTCGCGGAACATGATCCCCTTCTTCGGGTAATCGGGGATCGTGCGAATGACGGATTTGAAGTCCATGGTTCTTTCTTTCGATGGATGGCGGGTCGAGCCCGGCCATGACGGTAGCAAAAATTACTTTCTCAATACGCGACCGGCGACCGCATCGAGTTTCTTGAACAAGGCCGGATCGCGCTTGTCGGGCGCGGTGATGAGTGCGGTGTCGAGGACGGTTTCGATTCCGAGCGGAGACGGCTTACGCTCCGGTCCGAGCATTGGCGCGACGGCCATGACGATCTTGCGGGCATTCTCGGAGTTGGCGTGCATGACTTTCACGACCGCATCGACCGTCACATGGTCATGGTCCGGGTGCCAGCAATCATAGTCCGTCACCATCGAGACGATGGCATAAGGCAGCTCGGCCTCGCGGGCGAGCTTGGCTTCCGGCATGGCGGTCATGCCGATCACCGAGCAGCCCCATGAACGATAGAGATTGGATTCCGCGACAGATGAGAATTGCGGACCTTCCATCGCGAGATAGGTGCCGCCCTTCGCATATTTCACGCCGACATCGCGCGCCGCATCCACCAGCGCATTGGTCAGCTTCGGGCAGACCGGATGCGCCATCGAGACATGTGCGACGAAGCCGGGGCCGAAAAAGCTTTTCTCGCGATTGTGCGTGCGGTCGATGAACTGGTCCGCCATCACGAAGGTGCCGGGCGGGAATTCCTCCTTCAGCGAACCGCACGCCGAGATCGAAATGAGATCGGTGCAGCCGGCGCGCTTCATCGCATCGATGTTGGCGCGGTAGTTGATCGAGGTCGGCGACTGGATATGGCCGCGGCCATGGCGCGGAAGGAAGACGAGATCGACGCCGGCATAGGTGCCGAAGAGAAGTGCATCCGAAGGCTGTCCCCACGGGCTTTCGATCTTTTCCCAACGCGGATTTTCGAGCCCCGGAATGTCGTAAAGGCCGCTGCCGCCGATGATGCCGAGAACCGTCTTTGTCATTACCCACCTGTTCTTGAAGGGTGACCAATAGAACAAAACCGGCGCTCATTGAACGCCGGTTTTGCCGGATGCGCGTAAAAAGACGGAACCGCTAGTGGGCGTCGTGCCAGACCCTGCGATAGGACAGGTACAGCAAGCCGGCCAGACCGATCAGGAAGATGATCACGCCGAAGCCGAGACGCTTGCGTTCTTCCATCTTGGGCTCAGCCGCCCAGGCGAGGAAGGTGACGACGTCATGGGCCTGCTGGTCCACGCTGGCCTTGGTGCCGTCGGAATATGTCACAGCACCGTCATTCAGCGGCGGCGGCATGGCGAGGTTACCACCCGGGAAATACGGGTTGTAATGCTTGCCTTCGACGAGATGGAAACCGGCCGGCGGCTTGTGACCGAAGCCAGTCAGGATCGAATAGACGTAATGCGAGCCGTGTTCGCGCGCCTTGGTGATGAGCGAGAGATCGGGCGGCAGCGCACCGGCATTGGCGAAGCGCGCAGCGTTTTCATTCTCATAGGGCGACGGGAATTTGTCGGCCGGGATGCCCGGACGCTTCAGACGCTCGCCGCTGTCGTTATGGGTCAGACCCTGGTCGTTCGGTTCGGCAGGAACCTGAACCGCAGCGGCCAGCGCCTTCACCTGGGCTTCGGAGAAGCCCGGACCGCCCGGTGCGCCGAGATCGTGGAACGAGACGAGCGAGAGGCCGTGACAGGCGGCGCAGACTTCCTTGTAGACCTGGAAGCCACGCTGCAGGGCGCCGCGATCATAGGTGCCGAAAGGACCTTCGAACGAGAATTCGACTTCCTTGGGCGGCAAATGATCTTCGGCAGCCTGGGCGGAGGCGCAGGCCAGGAACGGCAGAACGGCGGCGATGAGGAGAGCTTTTTTCACTGTCGTTCTCCTCAGGCCAAAACCGGTTTGGCGATGCTGTCAGGCAGCTTCTTGGGCGTTTCGATCAGTCCGACAATCGGCATGATCAGCCAGAAGAAGGCGAAGTAATACGCAGTGCCGAGACGGCCCATCCAGAGGAGCGGCACGTCGAAGGCGCCGAGATGCCAGACGCCGTCCGGCGGACGCGAGCCGACATGACCGAGCAGGATGCAAACTGCGACCAGCACCCAGAAGAAGATCTTCATCATCGGGCGGAAGCGGCAGGAACGCACTTTCGAGGTGTCGAGCCAGGGAATGAAGACCAGCGTGACGATAGCGCCGAACATCAGCACCACGCCGAGCAGCTTGTCCGGCACCGAGCGCAGGATCGCGTAGAAGGGCAGGAAGTACCATTCGGGGACGATGTGCGCGGGCGTCACCAGCGGGTTGGCCGGGATGTAATTGTCCGCTTCGCCGAAATAGTTCGGTGCGAAGAAGACAAAGACAAACATCACGATGGCGAACAGGCAGAGATAGAAGGCGTCCTTCACCGTGTAATAGGGATGGAAAGGCACCATGTCCTGCGGGCCTTTGACGTCGATGCCGAGCGGATTGTTGTTGCCCGGAACATGCAGTGCCCAGATGTGCAGCACGACCACGCCGGCGATCACGAAGGGCAGCAGGTAATGCAGCGAGAAGAAGCGGTTCAGGGTCGGATCGCCGACCGCAAAACCACCCCATAGCCAGGTCGTGATGGCCGTGCCGACGCCAGGAAGGATCTGGTCGATCGCCGTGAAGAAGTTGGTGATCACGGTCGCGCCCCAGAAGGACATCTGGCCCCAGGGAAGCGCGTAGCCGAGGAACGCCGTCGCCATCATGAGCAGATAGATCACGACGCCGAGGATCCAGAGGATTTCGCGCGGCGGCTTGTAGGAGCCGTAGTAGAGGCCGCGGAAGATGTGGATGTAGACGGCGACGAAGAACATGGACGCGCCGTTGGCGTGCACATAGCGCATCAGCCAGCCGTAATTCACATCGCGCATGATCGCTTCGACGGAATTGAAGGCGTGATCGGCGGAAGCGACATAATGCATCGCCAGCACGATGCCGGTGACGATCTGCACGCCGAGGCAGAAGGCGAGGATGCCGCCGAACGTGTACCAGAAGTTCAGATTCCTGGGCGTCGGGAAGGTGATGATCGTGTCATTGGCAAAACGCAGGAGCGGCAGGCGCTGATCGAGCCAGCGCGTGAAACCCGTTTGGGGAACGTAAGTCGAAGGTCCGGACATGGCTTACTTTCCTCAGCCGATCGTGAGCTTGGTGTCGCCGTTGAAGGCGTAGGGCGGAATGAAGAGATTTTCGGGCGCGGGGCCTTTGCGCACGCGGCCGGCGGCATCGTATTCCGAGCCGTGGCAGGGGCAGAGATAGCCGCCGAAATTGCCCTGGTTGAAGAGCGGGATGCAGCCCAGATGGGTGCAGATGCCGATCAGTACGACCCATTCCGGCTTGGTGGCGCGGTTGGCGTCGGTCGCGGGCGCATCTTCGGGAAGGTTGGCGTTGCGCGCCTTGCCGTCGATCAGCGAGGAGACCGGCGTCGCACGGTCATCGGCGATTTCCTTGGCGGTGCGGCGGCGGATGAAGACCGGCTTCGAGCGCCACATGACGACGATCTGCTGGCCTTCCTTTACGGGCGCCACGTCCACTTCCGTGGAGGATAGCGCGCGCACGGCGGCGGAAGGGTTCATCTGATCAATGAGCGGCCAGGCAGCAAGGCCTACGCCCACAGCGCCGGCGGCGCCCGTCGCGAGGTAGAGGAAGTCGCGTCGCGTCGGTTCGGCCGATGTAGAAGCGGTCACAGGTTTCACCCTTTATTGATGGCGTTCCGGGAAGTGCGTGAGCAGGCCCGCGCCTCCCCCGGAATCGATGCGCGTGCTTGTAATCCGGGCGTAAAATAGAGAGTCGAAAAATGAGGGTCTTGCGGCACGATGCCGCAGAATTTCCCTTTTTCTGCCGTACCTTGGCAGGTGCGACGCTGGATCACGCCCGCGCGTCGTGCGGCGGGGTGAAAGCAGCGTTCGCGGCTTTGTGGACGAAGGTGGTATTGCGCCCCATGCGCCTTGCCCTTTTCGAGCCTGACATACCCCAGAATGCCGGAACCCTGATCCGGCTGGGGGCGGGGCTGAATGTGCCTGTCGACATCATCGAGCCCTGCGGTTTCCTGTTTTCGGACCGGGGCTTCAAGCGCGCCGGGATGGATTACCTCGATGCTGCCGACTATGTGCGCCACAGCTCCTGGCAGGCCTATCTCGCTTCCCGCGCACCCGGCAGGCTCATTCTCTTGACCGTGCGCGGCTCCCTTCCCTACACGGACTTCGCTTTCGCAGCCTCAGACACACTTCTTTTAGGCCGCGAGAGCGCGGGCGTGCCTGACACGGTGCATGAGGCGGTGGACGCGCGCCTGCGCATTCCGCTTCGGACGGGAATGCGTTCGATCAATGTGGCGCAGGCCGGCGCGATGGTGCTGGGCGAAGCCCTGAGACAGACGAAAGGCTGGCCGTGAGCGACAATATGGAAAAACGCAAAGCCGAGGCGCGCAGCTGGTTCGAATCCCTGCGCGACCGCATCTGCGCGACCTTCGAGGCCATCGAAGACGAATATACCGGCCAATTGTCGGATCGTCCGGCCGGGCGTTTCGAACGCAAGGCCTGGAAGCGCGATGCCAGTGATGGGGACGACAATGGCGGCGGCGTGATGTCGATCATGAAGGGCCGTGTCTTCGAGAAGGTCGGGGTCAATGTCTCGACCGTGCAGGGAAAATTCTCGCCGGAGTTTGCCAAGAATATCGAAGGAGCAGGCGAGGATCCGCGTTTCTGGGCGAGCGGGATTTCGCTTGTCGCCCATATGCAGAATCCGCATGTGCCGGCCGTGCATATGAACACGCGCCACATGATCACGACCAAATGGTGGTTCGGCGGCGGCGCGGACATGACGCCGATGTTTCCCGCCGAGGAAGATGCAAAGGTCTTCCATGCCGCGCTGAAAGGCGCCTGCGACGGGGCGAAGCCGAACTATTATCCAGACTTCAAGAAATGGTGCGACGATTACTTCTATCTTCCGCACCGCAAGGAGCCGCGCGGCGCGGGCGGCATCTTCTTCGACCATCTGAACAGCGGCGACTGGGACAAGGATTTCGCCTTCGTGAAAGACGTGGGCATAGCGTTTGCCGAGGTCTATCCGAAGATCGTGCGCAGCCGGATGAACACGCCCTGGAGCGAGGACGACCGTTCACATCAACTTGTGCGGCGCGGGCGTTATGTCGAGTTCAATCTCATCTATGATCGCGGTACCACCTTCGGGCTGAAGACCGGCGGCAATATCGACGCAATCCTGATGTCGCTGCCGCCGGAAGCAAGATGGCCATAAGCGTTTCAGGCCGTCAGCGTATAAGGAGACTGCATTGGATTTTCTGACATCATCATGGTTGTCGGGCGAACTTGTCGCCCTCGCGCAGGTCCTGATGATCGACGTCGTGCTGGCGGGCGACAATGCCGTCGTCATCGGCATGGCCGCAGCGCATGTCCCGCTCGAACACCGGCGCAAGGTCATCTTCTGGGGCCTGGCCGCAGCCGTGGTGCTGCGCATCGCGATGGCCGCCGCGACAACCTATCTGATGTCCGTCGTCGGCCTGATGCTGGCGGGCGGCATACTTCTGCTCTGGGTCTCCTGGCGGCTCTATCGCGATATCGCCCATGGCCATGAGGAAGATGTCGGCGCAGCCGTCACGGCGGATACCGAGGCGCCCGCCGTCGTGACGCCGGTCAAGGCCGCCGACAAGGCGGTGGTACGCAAGGCGATCCTGCAGATATTCCTCGCCGACGTTTCGATGTCGCTCGACAATGTGCTCGCGGTGGCGGGCGCGGCGCGCGAGCATATCGAGGTTCTGGTGATCGGCCTTCTGATGTCCATCGTGCTGATGGGCTTTGCGGCCGGGTTCGTCGCCAAGCTGCTGCAGCGCTATCACTGGATCAGCTATGTCGGCCTCGGCATCGTGGTCTATGTCGCGGTCATGATGATGTGGCATGGCTGGGAAGACGTGATGAAGGTGATGTGACTAGACGATCCTGATGAGGATCGCCGTCGCGTCGTCGCTCGTCTTGAAGCGCGGAAATTTCCGGCAGTCGGCGTCGGCTTCTTCGACCGCGCGCAATTCCGTAAAGAGGGATTTCAGGCCGCGCGATACGCTGGCCGCGATCAGCGTTTCCGGCGTGTAGCGGCCATAATCGCTGACCAGCGCAAGGAAGCCGTCACTTGCGACGAGGATCACAGTGCCTTTCGCCACGGCAACGCGCTTCTCATTGACGTGATCGGCGCACGCGGAATCGGTGCCGAAAGCCCATTTGCCGCCATTGTTGAGCCGATTGCGCGAGGCCCGGAGCGCGGCCACGATTTCAGGCGTGCGAATCTGGCCATCGGCGAACAGCGCTCTCGCCTTTTCGGCTTCGTCCACCCGGAGCTCCAGCGTTTCGCCGATGACGAAGGTGTCCCCGCCCGGTGGCTTCACCAGCGCAGCGCAATCGCCGAACCAGAGCGCATCCATCAGAATTTTTGTTTGCCCGACCGCGTTGGCTACGCTGCCGTTAGCCAACCCACTTGAGGGCTCGTTGCCCTCAAGACGCAGAAGCATCATGGCGGCGAAAGGGTTTTCGTAATTGGCGACGGGCTCACGGAAGCGCTGGGCGCGATAGTCGCGTTCGACCATCTTTGCCGTGAGCTTCAATATGTCCTTTGCAGGCAGGCCCGCCACATCGTTGCGGATGACGCCTTCGGCGCCCTTGCGGGCGATCCAGGCCGCATCGCTGTCGGCATGAAGGACGGGATCAGCGACCATGGTCGCGCCGTCGAAGACCGCAACGAGTTTGTCGGCATGGGCAAAGGCGTCGTCATTCGGCTTGCCCAGCTTGCTCGGCCAGCTCAGCATGTCGAGCGGATCGAAGATCATTGCGTTCCGGCCGCGCGCTTCAGCTGTTCGCGCAAGGTGGGTGCGTCACCCACGAAATCGGCGTCGATCCAGGCGCGTTCGATCTCGGACAGGAGACGGCCGATCTCCGGCCCATGCGGGATGCCGGCCTCGAGCGCATCCCTGCCGGCAAGCGGAAATGGCGGCGGCATCAGCGCTTCAGCCTTGGCGATCAGGGCGAGGCTTTCCGCTTCCTCGGCGGGTCCCTTGGCCGCGAACAGACGCATGCGATTGACGAAACGATTGAGACCGAGGCGGTAGAGCAGCTTGCGCGCGTCCTTCAGGCCCGGCGCGGTTTCAATCTTCTCGCGCGCGAAATCCTTGAGGCGCTCGCAATCGGCGGCGGACAGTTTCCAGCGCGTGCAAATGGCGCCCGCAGAATTTTCGTCGGGCGCGACGAGCGCAAAGAGCCGCATGAGGGGATCGACGGCGAAGCCGAGATTGCCGTCGGTCGCAACCAGCCTTTCGAGACGGGCGAAATCGGGAGAGCCGGGAAGAATTTCGCCAAGCACGCCGGCTTCCGCCATCGCGCGCAGCGAAGCCACGGGATTGGCGGCTGCGAAAAGACGGAACATCTCCTTCTGGATGCGCTCGCCGGAAAGCTGCGCCAGACCTGCGCGTTCGGCCCGCGCGGCCTTCAAAGCGTCCGCATCGATCACGCCCCTGCCGTACCAGGCATGGAAGCGGAAGAGGCGCAAGCTTCGCAGATAATCCTCGCGGATGCGCGTCGGCGCATCGCCGACGAACTTCACGCGGCCGGCCTTCAGATCGTCGAGGCCGCCGAAATAATCGAAGACCGCACCATCCATGTCTGCATAGAGCGCGTTCATGGTGAAGTCGCGCCGGCTTGCGTCTTCCCTCCAGTCCGTCGTGAAGGCGACCGTCGCCCGGCGCCCATCGGTCGTGATATCGCGGCGCAGGCTCGTCACTTCAAACGGCTTGCCATGCGTCACGGCCGTGATCGTGCCATGTTCGATGCCGGTCGGAACGGCCTTTATCCCGGCAGCGGCAAGGCGCTTCACGACCTCGGCGGGCACCAGAAGCGTTGCAATGTCGATATCGGAAACCGCTTCGCCGAGGAGCGAATTGCGCACCACACCGCCGACAAAGCGCGCGTTGCCGTGGCCGAGCGCATTCATCACCGCAAGCGTCGCGGGCGCCGTCATCCAGGCATGCTGTAGGGGATCAAGACGCGTCGTCATGAGCCCTCCATATGACCGGGGACGACCTTTCCGTCTTCCATATGCGGCGGGATATAGCGGCCCTTGATGGTTTCGCCGCTCATGAAGCCTTCGATGAGAAGGCTGATGGCAACGAGCAGAAAACCCGCAATGAAAATCTTGGTCCAAGGCTTGCGGCGCGCAACCGGCTCCTTGTCCTGAAGGCGCTGCAGCCGGAGATAGATCTCATAGAAAATGAAAGGCAAGGCGAAGAGAAAAGCACGCAGCAGGATCGAAGCGATCATCGCGCAAGCCTGTCGACGAAATTGACCAGCATGCCCGCCGTCGCGCCCCAAATGCGGCGGCCTTCGTAATTGAAGACATAATACTGGCGCGTGCCGCCCTGGAATTCGACCGTGCCCTTCTCGCGATTTTTCATATCGAGCAGAAAGGCGAGCGGCACTTCGAAAATCTCGGCGACTTCATTGGCGTCGGGCGTGAGTGAAAAGCCTTCGCTCAACAGGCCAACGACCGGAAGGATCGCGTAGCCGGTGCCCGTCTCATACGGGTCGAGAAAGCCCGCGATCGAGACAAAGGCCGGGTCGATGCCGGTTTCTTCCTGGGTTTCACGCAAGGCCGTCTGAATCAGAGAGACGTCATTCTCCTCGACACGCCCGCCCGGAAAGCTGATCTGCCCGGCATGACGCGAGAGATGCGTGGTGCGCTGGGTAAAGAGAACGGAGGGTTCCTTGCGCACGATGATGGGCATCAGAACTGCGGCGGGACGAAGCTGCGGCGCGGCCTGTGACAGTCTCATCGAGGGATTGAGATCGTAATCGCCGCGCGTCGGCTTCAGGGGCAGGAGCGGCGGATCGTTCAGGAGCTTTGCCCGGAGCGAGGTCAGGCCGCCTGCATGCAACTCAGGCAGGAAGGACTTCTCATGCACTTCACTCATGCGGGCTTACCGAGACGGAAGAAGACGCCATTGCTCCAGACGCCGAGATAATCCTTCTGTGCGCCTTCACCGGGAATGGCAAGATCGGCAAGCTGATAGAACACGGCGCGCGCGATGCGCGCTTCCAGACCCTTCCTCACATGGACATAAGGCGCGGGTTCGCCCGTTTCGGGATCGGTTTCGACGCGAATGGGATTGTCGGAACCGGCGACGGTCTCGTCACCCACATTGGTCGAGAAGGTCAGGCGCTGGTTCCTGCCTTCCCCTTCGACCTGCATCAGCACGGCGACAAAGGGCGCATCCTCGACCCGGATGCGCATTTTCTCGCCCGGCGTGACAAGGACGTAACCTTCGGGGTCCTTGCGCAATATGGTTGAGAAAAGCCTGACAAGCTCCCTGCGCCCAATGGGCGTGCCTTCGTGGAACCAGGTGCCGTCCCGGGCGATCCGGATATCGATGTCGCCACAATGGGCCGGATTCCATTTTTCGACAGGCGGCAGCCTGCGACCGGCCGCAGCCTCGCGCTGCAGGCTGGCCAATCCGATGGCAAAACTACCCGGTTCGCTCATGGACTCATTATGCGCTGGAGTGCCGGTTGCGCGGTACCCTTTTCAGGTGCAACAAAACAGGGAAATAGGCCGGGTTTCGCCCGGATTCGGGAATGGTGACGCATGACGGTCGAAGCAGGCACCGACGACAAGACGGCAGCAGCCCATGTGGAGCGCGCCGCCGCCATGCTGGCCAGGGTGAAGGCGGCACTTTCGGGCGTCATCTTCGGGCAGGAAAAGGTCATTGAAGAAACCCTGATCACGCTGCTCGCCGGCGGACACGGACTTCTGATCGGCGTGCCGGGTCTCGCCAAGACACGCTTGGTCGAGACGCTCGGCATCGTGCTTGGTCTCGACACCAAGCGCATCCAGTTCACGCCAGACCTGATGCCCGCCGACATCATCGGTTCCGAAGTGCTCGATGACGCGCAGGGCGCGCATGGCCACAAGACATTCCGCTTCACGCGCGGCCCGGTCTTCACGCAGCTTTTGATGGCGGATGAAATCAACCGCGCGTCGCCGCGCACGCAGTCCGCGCTGTTGCAGGCGATGCAGGAACGCCATGTGACGGTGGCGGGCGCGCGTCATGATCTGCCGCCGCCTTTCCATGTGCTGGCGACGCAGAATCCGCTGGAGCAGGAAGGCACCTATCCGCTGCCTGAAGCGCAGCTCGACCGCTTCCTGTTGCAGATCGACGTCGGCTATCCCGATCTCGAGGCCGAAAAGAAGATGATCCTGGCGACGACCTTCGGCGAAGAAGCCGCTGCCCGGCCCGTCGCAACTGCCGCCGAACTGATGGAAGCGCAGCGCATCGTGCGCCACATCCCCGTCGGTGAAAAAGTCGTCGATGCGATCCTGCGCCTCGTCCGCGCGGCGCGGCCCGGCGAAGGCAGTCTGAACGAGATCATTTCCTGGGGACCGGGACCGCGCGCGAGCCAAGCCTTCATGCTCGCGACCCGGGCCCGTGCGCTGCTCGACGGAAGACTTGCGCCGTCGACCGATGACGTGGCCGCGCTCGCCGATCCGGTACTCAAGCATCGCATGGCGCTCAGCTTCACCGCGCGCGCCGAAGGAAAGACTGTCACCGGGGTCATCGAGGGCTTGTGCCGGAGCGAGCTTTGAGCGAGATCCGCGCCGGGCAACGCCTGCGCGACGAAGCCGAAACGCTCGCCGCGGGCCTGCCGCCGCTCCTTGTCGAGGCCGAACGCCTGGCTGCAACAGTCGCGCTCGGCGTGCATGGCCGCAAAAAGGCGGGCATGGGCGAAAGCTTCTGGCAGTTTCGCCGCTACCGTCCCGAAGATGAAGCCAACGCCATCGACTGGCGGCAATCGGCGCGCTCACAGCACCTCTTTGTCCGCGAACGCGAATGGGAAGCAGCACAGGCCGTGTGGTTCTTCCGCGACGGCTCCCCGCGCATGGATTATGCGTCGGGTAACACAAGCAAGAAGACACGCGCCGATCTTCTGGCGCTGGCGCTTGCCACGCTTCTGATCCGCGGCGGCGAGCGCATCGGAATTCTCGGCAGCGCGCGGGCCTCTTCCTCGTCGCGCATCGCGCTACGACGGATGTCGAATGAACTGGAGACCGCAACTGCCGAAATGCCGCCGCATCTGGGCCGCGCGCAGCATGCCGAAATCGTCTGGCTGTCGGATTTTCTTTCGCCTCTGGAAGACATCGAGGCGATGATCAAGGAAATGAGCGGCGAAGGCCTGTCCGGCCATCTGGTTCATATCGCCGATCCGGCGGAAGCCGATTTTCCCTTCACAGGACGCGTGCGCTTCGAAGCGATGGATACGCGCGAAAAGGAAACGCTGGGCCGCGCCGAAAGCGTCAGCGAAGCCTATCGCGCGCGTTTCGCAGCGCATGGCGAAGCCGTCGCCAATCTGGCGCGGCGCAATGGCTGGTCCTGCCTGTTCCACCGCACCGACAAGGCGCCCGCGCCCGCACTGATCGCGCTCTACGCCATGCTGGCGGGTGATCGCCCGACATGATCGGCGCCCTCAGCTTCGGCGCGCCGTTGCTGCTGGCGGCGCTGGTCATCCTTCCCGCCATCTGGTGGCTGTTGCGTGTCACGCCGCCGTCACCACGGCGCATTGCCTTTCCGCCCTTGCGTCTTCTTCTGGGACTGCAGGACAAGGAACAGACTCCCGCGCGCATGCCTTTATGGCTCTTGCTGTTGCGCATCATCGCAGCGGGCCTGCTGATCGTCGCGCTGGCCCAGCCGCTTTGGGGTGAGAAGCCCGTCCACAAAGGCGAAGGACCGCTGCTGCTGTTCGTCGACAATGGCTGGACGGCAGCGCGCGAATGGGAAGCGCGCGTCAACCTGATGAGCGAATCCCTGCGCGTGGCGGAGCGCGATGGCCGGCCCGTCGCGATCATCGCAACCGCCGACCGGATCCGTCCCAGCCTGCTCGATGCAGGACAGGCAGGCCGCATGGCGCGCGAGATGACCCCGCATGCCTGGATGGGCAACCGGCTCAAAGCCGCTGCTGCTGTCGCCAAAATGAAGTTTCCGTCGCGGCCGGAGATTCTCTGGCTGAGCGATGGCCTGGAAGACGGCAATGCACAGGAGACGGCAAGTCTTCTGTCCAAGGCCGGCAAGCTAAGAGTCATGAATGACGCGGTCGGTCATATGCCGCTCGCGCTGCATCCGCCAACGACCAGCGCCAAAGGCTTCAACGTCACCGCCGTGCGCAGCGACACATCGGGCGGGCGCGGCCAGATGGTCACCGCGCAAGGCAGCCGCGGCGAGACGCTCGCCGAGACGCGGCTCCAGTTCGAGGATGGCAAGGACATTGCGAGCGGTGACCTCGTCCTGCCGCTCGAGATGCGCAACAAGGTGATGCGGGTCATCCTGGCGGGTGAAAACTCGGCAGGCGCAGTGCAGCTCATCGCGGGCAGCGGCAAGCGGCGCAGCGTCGGCATAGTCTCGGCGTCCGAGCGCGAAAGCGAACAGCCGCTGCTTTCGGACCTTTATTATCTCGAACGCGCGCTTGGGCCTTACTCGGAAATCCGCAAAGGCACGCTCGCATCCCTGATCGCAGGACGCCCTGCGGTCCTGATCCTTGCCGATGTCGGGCGCGTCGTGGGATCGGATGCCGACAAGCTCACACGCTTTGTCCAGGACGGCGGACTTCTCATTCGCTTCGCGGGCGAACGCATGACGGCGGAGTCGGATTCCCTGGTGCCGGTGAAGCTGCGCACCGGCGGGCGCTATCTCGGCAGCGCGCTCGCCTGGTCCGAACCGCAATCGCTCGCGCCCTTCGGCAAGGACAGTCCGTTCGAAGGCTTGAACATCCCGAAGGATGTGACGGTGACCCGGCAGATCCTGGCTGAGCCTTCGGTAGGTCTGGCCGATCATGCCTGGGCGCGGCTGACGGATGGCACGCCGCTGGTCACGGCCAAGCAGGAAGGCAAAGGCTTTATCGTTCTCTTCCATGTCACGGCATCGCCGTCCTGGTCGTCGCTGCCGCTGTCCGGGCTGTATGTCGACATGCTGCGGCGGCTGATGGTGCTGTCATCCGGCGCGAAACCATCGGACCTGGCGCCGGCGGCGAGCCTTGCACCGCGACGCACGCTGGACGGCTTCGGGCGCTTCGAACGTCCCGGACCGGATGTGACGCCGATCCGCGCCGCCGACGCCGGCACATTCAAACCGAGCCGCGAGCATCCACCGGGCCTCTATGGCACGCGGGAAAACGAGATCGCACTCAACACGGTCGACGAAAGCCTGCGCCTGCTGCCCTTCTCGCTCGATGCGTCCTATTACAGCGAGACGCGCGTGATCCAGCTCGGACCGCCGCTTCTGCTCGCCGCGCTTCTTCTGTTCGCGCTCGACGCCTTGCTCTCGCTCTGGCTGCGTGGCTTCCTCGAAAAGCCGATGCGCCTGTTCCGCTGGAGCGCGCCGGCAATCCTTCTGCTGCCGCTTCTCCTGCATGCGCCCGATGCGCGGGCCGACGATGCCTTCTCGGCGAAAGCCGCGCTCGACACTCGCCTTGCCTATGTCGTCACAGGCGTGGAGGAAACCGACAGCATGAGCCGGGCCGGACTGAAGGGTCTCGGCAAGGCGCTCAGTGAACGCACATCCTATGAGCCGCAGGAGCCCATCGGGGTCAATCTCGCGCGCGACGATCTATCCTTCTTCCCGCTGATCTATTGGCCGATGGAGCCGCGCCAGCCGGATCTTTCGCCCGAAGCGCTGTCGCGCGTGTCCGAATATATGCGCAGCGGCGGAACGATCCTGTTCGACACCCGCGACCTGACGCTGGGCGCAACACGAGGGCCGACATCGCCAGGCGAACAGACGCTGCGCCGGCTTCTCGCCAAGCTCGATGTACCACCGCTTCGCGTTGTGCCAACCGATCATGTGCTGACGCGCGCCTTTTATCTGTTGCGCGAATTTCCCGGACGCTGGGCCGGGGACAAGGTCTGGGTCGAAGCACCGAAGGGCCGCGAGGAAAGCGCAGCGCCCGCGCGCGGCGGTGACGGCGTATCGCCGGTCATCATCGGCGGCAATGACTGGGCGGCCGCCTGGGCTATCGACGCAGCGGGCAATGCGGTTGCCGAAGTCGTACCGGGCGGCGAACGCCAGCGGGAGATGGCGATCCGCTTCGGCATCAACGTGGTCATGTATTCGCTCACCGGCAACTACAAGACCGACCAGGTGCATGTGCCTGCGCTGCTGGAGCGGCTCGGGCGATGATCTCCATCGGCTTCGCACCGCAATGGCCCCTGTGGCTGCTCGTCACGCTGATCACGGTCTGCGCGGCGATCAGCGTTTATGGCTTTCTTGCAAGAGCGCGTGGGAGCTGGGCGCGCGGGCTCGCCTTCCTGATCCTGATCGCAGCAATTGCCAATCCGCTGATCCTCAACGAGACGCGCGAGAAGCTGCCCGACATCGCCGTCCTGCTGATCGACCGTTCGCAAAGCATGGGCGTGGAGAACCGCAAGCCGCAAAGCGAAGCGGCGCTGCGAAGCCTGCGCGACAGGATCAAGGCGGACAAGACGCTGGAGTTGCGCGAAGTCTCGGTCTCGACCGTGACGACGGGCGAGGACAATGGCACACAGGCCTTCTCGGCGCTTCAGTCCGCGCTGGCCGACGCCCCGCCGGACCGCATCGCAGGCGCGATCATGATCACCGACGGCGAAGTGCATGATGTGCCGCAAGCCGGACAGCTCGGCTTCGACGCGCCGGTGCATGCCCTGATCGCGGGCCGCAGGGACGAGCGCGACCGCAAGCTCACCATCGTCAATGCAGCGCGTTTTGCCATCGTCGGCCAGCAGGCCGAGATCGTGCTCAAGGTGGAGGATTTCGGGCAAGAACAGGAAGGCGCGGCTGCCGTGCAGATGCGCGTCGATGGCGCCGATGCCGGCGTCCATTCGGTCATGGTGGGACAGGAATCGACCATTCGCGTGCCGATCAACCATGGCGGTGAGAATGTCGTGGAAGTCGAAGCACGCCCCGGTCCCGCCGAACTGACGCTGCAGAACAACCGCGCGGTGGTGACGGTGACAGGCGTACGCGACAGGCTTCGCGTACTGCTCGTCTCGGGCGAGCCGCATGCCGGAGAACGGGTGTGGCGCAATCTGCTGAAGGCCGATCCGTCCGTCGATCTCGTTCACTTCACCATTCTGCGCCCGCCAGACAAGCAGGATGCGACGCCGATCGAGGAATTGTCGCTGATCGCCTTCCCGACGCGCGAACTGTTCCAGGAAAAACTCGACCAGTTCGACCTTGTGATCTTCGACCGCTATCGCGAGCGCGGTATCCTGCCACTCGCCTATTTCGAGAATATCGCGCGCTATGTCGACACCGGCGGCGCGCTGCTGGTCTCGTCCGGCCCCGAATTCGCCGAGCCGATGAGCATCTATCGCACGCCGCTCGCAGGCGTGCTTCCGGCGCAGCCCACAGGCTCGATCTTCGCACAGGCCTTCCGTCCGCAGGTGACGGCACAAGGCCTGGCGCATCCGGTGACTCGCGCGCTTTCAGGCGCGAACACCGAAAGCAGTGCCGCCACATGGGGCCGCTGGTTCCGGCTGATCGGCGCAAACCGGGTTTCTGGCGAGACGGTATTGGCCGGCCCGGCCGCACAACCGCTCCTGGTGCTCGACAAGGTGGGCAAGGGACGGGTCGCGGAATTCCTTTCGGACCAGGCCTGGCTCTGGGCACGCGGTTTCGAAGGCGGCGGGCCGCAGGCCGAATTGCTGCGCCGGCTCGCGCACTGGCTGATGAAGGAGCCGGAGCTGGAAGAAGAAAGACTGATGGCCTCGATCACAAACGGCGACATGCGCATCGAAAGGCGCAGCATGGCCGCGAATGTGAGCCCCGTGAGAGTGACCTTCCCGTCCGGCAAGACACTCGATGTGACGCTGACAAAAACCGAAGCCGGAATCTGGAAGGGCGCAGCCGTCGCCGACGAACTCGGGCTCTACCGGCTGAGCGACGGCATCTTGTCCGCCGTGACGGCAGCAGGCCCGCTCAATCCGAAAGAAGTCGCCGACATGCGCGCGACCGAAACGATCCTGAAACCGGTGGCGGAAGAATCCGGCGGCAGCGTGCGTTGGTTGTCGGACGGCTTGCCGTCGATCCGGCGCGTGTCGAAGGGCGACCGCGCGAGCGGCAGCGACTGGATCGGATTGAAGTCGAGCGATGCCTATCGCGTGACGGCGATAGAGCAGCAGCAATTGCTGCCCAACTGGCTTGCGCTGATTCTTCTGCTCGGAACGGTATTGCTCGCCTGGCGGATCGAAGGCCGATAGTCCGATCACATTCGCCTCGTCAATCATTCATCGATCGTTCAGATTGAAGCCGCCATTGTGGGGTCACAGCATGATACTGATTTGGGGGATTTCATGAAAAAGTTTTTGATCGTCTGTGTTGCGCTTGCCGCCGCTCTTACTGCGAGCCCGAGTTTTGCGCGGCAGAAATACTGGATCAATGTCGGCTGCTGGCCCGACTATCGTATGCATCACATCGCCTGCAATGTCGGCGAGACCAGAATTCACTGCGCGCGCATGGCTTGCTATGGCGTCGACTTCGGCCTCGCGGTGGGACCTGGCGTCGACAAGAAGAAGCTGGAAGAAGCGAAAAAGAACGAGCCGAAGATTTCCACGCCAGGCTCTGTGACCAGCACGAACGGCCCCGCCTCCGCTCCGAAGTGAGCGAGGTTTAAGTCAGGCAAGGCCTGCGCCTTCGGCGGCGATCATATCGTCGAGACGCGCGCGGCGCACTTCGCCGCTCAGTGAAAGCGTTGCGCCGGCCTGCAAGGAAAGCGCAAGCACGCGCGCGGGATCGACGGGGCCCGGAAATTTCACGCGGCCGGGCGGAAGCCGGGCGAAACCGACACGCGCGTAATAGGGCTCGTCGCCGACGAGGATCATGACCTCATGGCCCTTGGCCTTTGCGGCCTCGATGCCGGCCATCATCAGCGCGATACCGATGCCGCGCCCGCGCTGGTCGGGCTGAACCGCCAGGGGACCGAGAAGCAGGGCAGGATGGCCGCCGATGGCAATCGGCCAGAAACGGACCGAGCCCCGCAGCGCACCGCCTTCGACCGCGACAAAAGAGAGGGCGGCCAAGGGCGCAACCCCTTCGCGCAGGCGATAGGCCGATTTGGCAAAGCGGCCAGGGCCGAAAACCGCGGCATTCAGGGCCTCAATGCCAGCGGAATCCTGAGGCAACTCGCCTCGGATGAGCCAGCCATTGGCAGGTTTTGCCTCTTTAACGGCGCCAGTCACCTAGCTAGTCTCCCGGCCGACGAAAAATCGATGATGGAGTTATTCATGGGAGTGATGGAAGGCAAGGTTGTTCTGATCACCGGCGCCGGAAACGGCATTGGTAAAGAATGCGCCCTGCTCGCCGCCAAGGAAGGCGCGAAGGTCGTGGTGAACGATCTCGGCGGCGCCGTGGGCGGTGGTGATCTTGGCTCGGCAGGTCCCGCCCAGACGGTGGTGAACCAGATCAAGGCGGCGGGCGGCGAAGCCGTCGCCAATTCGGACAGCGTGACGGACCGCAACGGCGTCAAGCGCATGATCGAAAACGCCATGGAAAATTTCAAAGGCCTGCACTCGATCATCGCGCCGGCCGGCATCCTTCGCGACAAGATGTTCCACAAGATGGACGACGCGGACTGGGATGCGGTGATCAACGTCCATCTCAACGGCACCTACAATGTGTGCCGGGCGGCGGTAAACCATTTCCGCGAACAGAATGAAGGTTCCTTTGTTCTCTTTGCCTCGACCTCCGGCCTTATCGGCAATATCGGCCAGGCGAATTATTCGGCGGCGAAGATGGGCATTACCGGATTGTCGCGCATCATCGCCATGGAAGGCGCATCGAAGAATGTGCGTTCCAACATCATCGCACCGTTTGCCTGGACCCGCATGATCGAGACGATCCCGGTGAAAGACGAAGCCTCGGCCAAGCGCGTCGAGCGCATGCGCAACCTGATGCGCGCCGACCAGGTCGCACAGCTCGCGGTCTCGCTAGCATCGCCCGCGACCAGCAACGTCAACGGCCAGATCTTCGTGGCGCGTGGCAATGAAGTGTTCCTGATGAGCCAGCCGCGCCCGATCCGCGGCATGGGCAAGTCGGGCGGCTGGACGCCCAAGACCATCGCCGAACATGCGATGAAGGCGTTCGAGCCCAACTTCGTCGACACAGGCGCGACCACGTCGGTGTTTGGCTGGGATCCAATTGAGTAGGAGCATCGACCAGGAGTTCGAAAGCGACAGCGTATCGAACGGGGAACCGTTGCTACGCTGCCGCTAGCAACTCCGTCCGGGCGTGCGACTTTAAATAACGCTGCCCCCACCCTGTCCGCCTACGCGGACGTCCCTCCTCACAAGGGGGAGGAAAGTGGGTTACCAATACTCAGACACAGGCGCCTGGCGGAGAAATTCCGCCAGGCGTTTTTTTGTTGCGTCGCCCGTTTGAGCGGGCGGATCGCGCGGATCGGCGAGCACCATTTCGACAACTTCGAAGCCCGGCTTGTAGGACAGCTCGGCATTGGCGATGTGATAGAGCGCAATGACATTGGTCGCGAGGCCCATCTTGCGCGTGTAAAGGCCGAAGAAGACGGGTGCATCGCCGGCCGTCAGACCGACCTCTTCCATCGCCTCGCGCCAGGCGGCCTTTGCCGGCGCTTCACCATAGTCCACGCCGCCGCCTGGCAGATGGAAGCCGGGAACGAAGCGCTGCCGGATGAGCGCGATGCGGCCGTCGCGTGTCTCGACCAGTGCGGATGCGCCGAAAGCGACAGGCGACGTCAACGCCTTGAAGGCAAGACGTAAGCGCAGAAGCGTCCCGGCAATACTTGTCAAAACCCGCACCTTTCCTGCCATTACTTAAGGGCAGTAAGTAAATCCTAACCATGGACTAGGTATAAACCCCGAGTATTTCAGCCTTCATCGAGATTTCGAAATGCCGCCGATGGCACAAATACCTTTAATCGGGTTCTTGCCCATAGCACCACGGGAACGATAGGCGGCCATGTCAGGGGCGACATTCGACTATCTCAAGGCGCTGGTTGTGGAAGACAACCATCATATGCGCGCCCTTCTGCGCTCCCTGCTCAATGCCCTTGGCATGCGAAACGTCTTCGAAGCGACCAACGGCGAAGACGGATTCAGACTCTGCTGCGAGAAGCAGCCGGATCTGATCCTGACTGATCTTTCCATGAAGCCGATAGACGGCATCGCGCTGACGCGCCAGATCCGCACCTCGTCCCAGAATCACAATCCCTACGTGCCCATCGTCATGGTCTCCGGCCATAGCGAGCGTCACCGGGTGGAAGCGGCGCGCGACGCGGGCGTCACCGAATTCCTGGCCAAGCCGATCACGGCGCAGAATCTCTATCTGCGCATCGCCGAGATCGTCGAACGACCGCGGGCCTTCGTGCGCGCCGACAAATATTTCGGACCCGACCGCAGGCGCCGCCGTATCGACGATTATGGCGGACCATGGCGCCGGCACGAGGACTTCGAAAATGACGTCGCAATCCGTTAAGGCAGAAGACAATGGATAAAACAGCACCGAAACAAGGCCAGCTCATCCAGCCCGGATCCTATCCGACGCTGGCGATGAAGGGCGAAGCGGCGATGCTGCTGCATGTGCTGAAGAGCGACGATGCGCTCGAAAATGCGGCCAAGGTGATCGCGCGCAAGACCGAAGAACTGAAAGGCGCAGTGCTGCTCTATGTCGACAGGCTGGAGGATGCGGCAAGCGCCGGCAACAATATCGGCATCTATGAAGAGGCCCATGAGATCAGGGGGCTGGCAGAAACAGCGGGGCTTGTCGCAACGGGGCGGATCGCCAACACGCTGTGCCGCTATCTCGATGCCCATGCCCAGGCGGGGGCTGCACCGGAACGCGGCATCGTCCTGTTGCAGCTCGATGCACTGACGCGCGCGGCGCATGCCAAGGACGACGCCACAAGGCTTGGCGATGTGGTCGCCGCCGAATTGCAGGCTCTTGTCGACAGCCGGATCGCTTCCATCTCTTAAGACTTTTTTTACGCTCGCCGGACAGAGCGGTGTAAAGGCTGAAAAGGCCCCACAAATAACGCTTTTCGCCCCGCGTTTATCGCTCCTTAAGCCATCCTCTTAATACTGATGCGAAATGCGGCGCCCTGTTTCCACGGGTGTCGAGGGGATCACATATGCTTCAGCTCGGCGGTCTGGCCTTTCTCTTCATCACCGTGTTCGGTGGCTTCATCATGGCAGGCGGCGGCGCGTCGATCGGCGTCATCCTGCATGCCTTGCCGCACGAAATGATCACGATTCTGGGCGCGGCCATTGCGGCGCTCCTGATCGGCGGTTCGTTCTACGAACTGAAGAAGACCGGCGGCGAGATGAGCAAGATCATCTCAGGACCAAAATGGAAGCATAGCGATTTCCAGGATCTTCTCTGCCTGCTTTTCCTGCTCACCAAGACGATGAAGTCCAAGGGCCTCATCGCGCTCGAAGCCCATATCGAAAAGCCGGAAGATTCCTCGATCTTCAAACGTTATCCGCGCATCTCCAAGGATCATTTCGCGCTCGACTTCATCTGCGACACGCTGCGCATGATGACCATGAGCCTGGAAGACCCGCACCAGGTCGAGACGGCGATGGATAAGCAGCTCGAAAAGCATCACCATGAAGCGCTCATTCCCTGCACCGCGCTTCAGACCATGGCGGACGGCCTGCCCGCGCTCGGCATCGTGGCCGCGGTGCTTGGCGTTATCAAAACCATGGGTTCGATTTCCGAACCGCCCGAAGTTCTGGGCGAGATGATCGGTTCGGCGCTCGTCGGTACCTTCATGGGCGTGTTCCTCGCCTATGGCATGGTCGGTCCGATCGCGACGCGGCTGAAAGCCATCGTGGAGGAAGAGTCGCTTTTCTATCACGTCATTCGTGACGTGCTTGTCGCGCATCTGCACGGCAATGCAGCACAGGTCTCGGTTGAGATCGGACGCGGCAGCGTGCCGAGCGATGCCCAGCCTTCCTTCCAGGAAATGGAAGCGGCGATCCAGGCGATCCCGAACGACGCGGCTTAAAGCTGCGACTTAGCGCGACTTAACGACGGCTTCCGTCTTCGCCTTGTCATCGGCGATGGCGACGAAGAAGGTCGCCAGCATGCCGGCGAAGATGCCGAAGGGAATGGCATGAGCCAGATCGGCATCCGTGCCGAAGGCCACGATGGCCGTCACGACCACACCCGTCCATTGCGCGATATTTTTCGGCATGCCCCACCTCGTTCTTATGGGAACGAGGTTAGGCATATCGGGCGGCACCGGGAAGATCAGGCTTAAGAATTGGTTAAGCCGTCAAATTTGAGGGCTTCCTTCGAACCCAGCTTCACCTTGGTCACGCTGCCTTTATCCGGCTTGGTGAGGTCGATATCGCCGGGCGCAACCGCGAAGTCGACAGACGCCATGGCGATGGCCTTCAGCAGCTTGCCGGGGGCTTCCCACAACTCGGCGTCGAGCGGGTTCACCTTGAGCACACGAATGTTGGAATCCTTGTCGCTGTCCCACCAGGCGCGCGCCGCAGGATTCCACAATTCCTTGATCCTCATGTGATCGGAAGAGATTTCCGCGACACCCGAGATCGAGACGAATTTCGAACCGTCGACGAAGGTCAGACAGACCGCATTGTCCTGCTCGAGCTGTTCTTCGGTGTGGGTGCGCACATCGGTGAGAAAATAAATCGCGTTTTCCGTTTCCCGCACAAAGGCGTGCATGGGGCGAGAATGCATATGATCACGATGACGGGTGACGAGCATGCAATTGGGAATATGCTCGATCACGTTCCAGACATGTTTGGTGTCTTCATAGCTCTGCATGGCAGATGCTCCCTGTTCTTCAACAGGGAGAACGGGCTGTGCCAGCCGATGTTCCCGAAGTTCCCGGTACAGACCTAAATAAGGCGAAAGCCCGCGTCTTCCAGGCCTTTCTTGATGCGCACGCCGTGTTCCTCGTCGCGCGCTTCGATCGTGAGGGCCAAGGTCGCCGATTTGATCGGCGTGTCGATCATGTGACGGTGATGCGAGACTTCGAGGATGTTGCCGCCGGCATCGCCGACAATCTGCGCAACCTTGGCAAGCATGCCGGGGCGATCGTCCATCTCGATGGAGACCGAGAGGATGCGGCCCTGGCGCGACATGACGCGCAACATCAGGTTGGAGAGAAGGCGCATGTCGATATTGCCGCCCGACAGGACAAGGCCGACTTTCTTGCCCTTGAAGCGGCTGGGATGCGCGAGCACGGCCGCGTAAGCAGCTGCACCAGCGCCTTCGACAATCGTCTTTTCGATTTCAAGGAGGTCGGCAATCGCGTGCTCGATCTGCGTTTCGCTGACCAGAAGCAGATCATTGACCTTCTCGGCGATGATCTTCTCGCCGATCTTGCCGGGATGGCGCACGGCGATGCCTTCGGCGAGCGTGGTGCGCGCGAAAGGCAGATCCTTCTGCTTCAGCACATTGTAGAAGCAGGGAAAGGCTTCGGCTTCGACGCCATAGATTTCGATATTCGGCTTTTTCGCCTTGGCCACGACGCTCATGCCGGAGATCAATCCGCCGCCGCCGACCGGGATCACGAGCACATCGAGATCGGGAATATCCTCGAGCATCTCCAGTGCGACGGTGCCCTGGCCGGCAACGACAAGCGGATCGTCGAAAGGATGCACGAAGATCATCCCGTCCTCGCGCGAGAGCTTTTCGGCCAGCGCCGTGGCGGCCGCCAGCGTCTCGCCTTCGACGATGACGCGCGCGCCGAAATTCTCGGTATGCTTGATCTTGTTGAAGGGCGTGCCTTCCGGCATCACGATGGTGGTCTTAATGCCGAGGCGGCCCGCGTGATAGGCGACGCCCTGCGCATGGTTGCCGGCCGACATGGCGACAACGCCCTTCTTTCTTTCGTCAGGCGTCAGCGACAGAAGCTTGTTCAGCGCGCCGCGTTCCTTGTAGGCCGCAGTGAATTGCAGATTCTCGAATTTCAGGAAGATCTGCGCGCCGGAAATCTGCGACAGAGTCTGGGACACGCGCAGTGGCGTGCGCTCGACCGCGCCCTTGATGGCGGCGGCGGCTTTCTCGACATCGGCTAGCGTGATCGACTTTTCGCTCATAGCGAAACTCTATGTCCTATTTTTGGGGCAGGTTCCAGAAGGAGCCGCTATATAGAAGCGCAGGGTGGAGACACTGCCGCGGGGCGCATACGCTGCCGCTAGCGCCCCTTTGGCATTCATTTGCCGACGTGGCCGTCGGCAAATGAATGGTGGCAGCGGAGGGATTTGAACCCCCGACCAAGGGATTATGATTCCCCTGCTCTACCGCTGAGCTACGCTGCCAAATCTTAAGGGGAAACCCCGTCATTCAAAGGCTATCCGCCTTCAGGCGGCAGGGTTTAAGGGGCGGGTCCGATCAGTGTCAAGGCGCTGGAAAATAACCCGCTGGGACTGCTTTTCCCCGGTAATAAAGCCACCACCCAAGACGCGGCTCCCCGCTGTTCCGGCACCGTCGCCAGCCCCATAGAAGACGCAAGCCTGGCCAGGCGCCACCGCATCCTCGGGTGCATAGAGTTCAACCAGCGCACCGTCTTCACGCGGCGTGACGCGCGCCGGCACCGGCGGGCGCATGGAGCGGACCTTCACTTCGCAGTCGAATGGGGCATCGGCATCGATCAGCCAGTTCATCTCGCGCAGCATGAAACTTCTTGTCTGCAACGATGAGCGCGGACCGACGGTGACGCGCGCGGTCTGCGCATCGATCGACGTCACGAAGAGCGGCTCGGCAAAACCGGACAGGCCAAGACCCTTGCGCTGACCGACGGTGAAATGGATGACGCCATCATGACGGCCCAGAATCCTGCCGGCCTCGTCAACGATCTCGCCGGGTGCCACCGCGTCAGGTTCGAGCTTCTTCAGGAGCTTTGCGTAATCGCCGTCGGCAACAAAGCAGATGTCCTGGCTGTCGGGCTTGGCCGCGACTGCAAGGCCGAGTTCTTCCGCGATGGCGCGGGTCTCGCGCTTTTCCAGTTCGCCCAGCGGAAAACGCAGATAGGAGAGCTGATCGCGTGTGGTTGTGAAAAGGAAATAGGACTGGTCGCGTGACGGGTCGGCGCCGGCATGCATCTCCGGACCGGAAGGGCCCTCCACGCGGCGGACATAGTGACCGGTGGCAAGCGCGGCCGCGCCCATCTCGCGCGCGGCATCCATCAGGTCGGCGAATTTCACGCGCTGATTGCAGCGGATGCAGGGGATCGGCGTCTCGCCCTTCTTATAAGAATTGGCGAAGTCAGCGATCACCTTTTCGCGGAAGCGCGCTTCGTAATCGAGAACATAGTGCGGAATGGAGAGCTTCTCGGCGACGCGGCGCGCATCGTAAATATCCTGACCCGCGCAGCAGGCGCCTTTGCGCTGCGCTGCGCCCGCGTCATAGAGCTGAAGCGTGATGCCCGCCACGTCATAACCGGCGCGCGCCAGAAGCGCCGCCGTGACGGAGGAATCCACGCCGCCCGACATGGCGACGACGATCCGGGAACCCTTTGGCAAGGACATGTCCATGGCGCGCCTCATAAGACGCCCACGGCGCGCTATCAAGCTCGGCCAGGTCTGAAGCCCGGCCGCGTTGCTGTCGGCGGCATAAGGTCGGTTTATTTCAGGTAGTTAAGCAGCGAGATCTGGTTGAGCTGCGAGGTGACCTGAAGGGCAGCCTGAAGCGCAACCTGGTTCTGGTTCAGGCGAAGGATCGCCTGGCTCATATCGACGTCTTCCAGGTCGGAGACGAAACCGGTGTAGAGCGTGCTGAGGGAATCCTGTCGGGTCGTGGCATCTTGCAACCGGTTGAAGACATAGCCGTTCGCTGCCGCGACATTGTTGACGCCCGCCGTCGCACTCTCGGCAGTGCCCAGACAACTCGTCAGAAATGTCTGCTGCGTATCGGTGAGGACGGTGCCGAAGTTCCCGGTGACGCCGGCGTCGAAGGTCTTGATGGTCTTGAGGAGATCCATCAGGTCGGTTCCGATATCGGATGCCAGAACTCCGATCTGCACACTGACGCCGTCTCCGACCATGACATTCTTCTTGAGCGTGCCGTCGGAAAAGCCGTCGGAAGTTGCAGCCAGCGCCTGCAAGTCGCTCAGGGTCTGCGGCGTAAAGGGCGGCGTGTTGTCATGTTCGCCGCCGAACAGATAATTGCCGTTCGCATCCTTGGAATTCAGAATCTGGCTTGCGGAGTCGAAAATGCTCTGCGCCTTGATCATCAGGTTGGAGGCATCACCGGTTGCCAGCGCATTGGAAACAGACTGGCGCAAGTCGCCCGCCAAGCCCGCCAATGTCGATATCTGCGTGTCCTGCAGATCGACCTGATTGACCGCCAGCTGGGTGTTGGCCTTGTAGGAGTCGGCGCGCGCGATTGCAGCGCGTGCGGATTCAATCACGGCCGTCTTGTCGCCAAGACCGGCATAGTCGGTCGCGACCTTGCCGCTGGCGACCTGATTTTGCGCCTGACTGAGCTTTTCGTTGGCGGTTGCAACCTGCGTCAGCAGGGATTGCATCTGAGATGCGGTAGAGACGCGATCAATGCTCATAGCTGTTCCTAGTGAATCTGCATCAGCGTGTCATAGAGTTCATTGACAACCTGCAGCATGCGGGCACCCGCGGAATAGGATTGCTGATAGATCATCATGTTCGACAATTCCTCGTCGAGATTGACGCCCGAGTTCTGCGCCTGGCGCGATTTGACCTCGGTGAGGCGGTCGGCCTGGGTGGTTGCGGCAGCTCGCGCCGTCTGGCTGCGCGTTGCGACATCCTGATAGAGAGCGGCCGCATACTCGCCGAGCGAAGAGGCCTGTGCCGACAAAGCGCCGGCTCTTGCAAAACTCTGTTGCTGCGTTCCGATGTTCTGCAACGCGATGATACCGCGCGTGTCGCCATGGTTGACGATGCTCTCGCCCACGACCGTCGCAGGGGTGATCGTCGCCTGGGCGAAAGCCAGCCGGGAAGGCGACGCGGCAAGCGAAGATTCAACCGAGAATGAGCTCGCCTGGTTGGCGGCCTGCAGGCTGCCCAAGCCGAAGAGCTGGGTAAAGCTCATGCCGGTCGTGCCGCGCTGGGTCGTGTCGCCGGTGACATCGAGACGGAAGCTTGTGTAGCCCGCCGCCTGTGTGACGTTCAGCGTGCCGTCCGAAGCAAGCGAGAAACTCACCATGCCCGACATTGCCGTGTTGAGCGCGGTAACGACGTTGCCCATGGTCATGCCGGCGGTGATGGAAATATTGGCGGAGCGGGCAACTTCGCCGCTCGGACTTTTGAGCGAAAGGGAAATCGAGGTGCCTGCGGCCAGACCCGACGCATCGCCGGAGGCGAAGCCCGTCGCCAGAATGGAGGGCGCCGCGGAACGAAAGATGTCGTTCATCCCGAAAAATTGCGCAAATCCGGAGCCGCCGCGCGAAGCCGGCGTGGTCGCATCATCGGAGATGACGATGCCGTTGCTGCCGTTCGCGGCAATCGAGAACACACCGTTGGTAAAGCTGGCGGTGCCATTTCCACCAAGCGCCGTATTCAGCGCAGTAGCAAAACCGCCCACCGTGTTTGTAAAGGTGCCGGGAACGGCGACGCCATCAACAGATATTGTTTGCGTGGCGAAGTTCACGTCCACGCGCGACACGAGATTTCCGCTGTTGTCGGCGACAGAAAAAGTGGATTTTCCCGTGAAATTCAGCGGATCCGTCGCCGTCAATCCCGTGTTGCGGCCCGACAGGGAAGTGGGGGGCGGAAAGGATGAGTTGGCGTTGCTTTGCCTGTTGAAGGCAAGCGCGGTATTGCGCGCGAGGTTGCCGAGCTCGACATTAAGGTCGGTGAGCGTGCCGTCACGCATGTCGAGCAAGCCTTTGAGCTTGCCGCCGCTGACATGAGAATCAATCGCGTGGGGCTGGCCGATTGTCATGCCCGAGCTCGGATTGATCATCTGCAACATGATCGATCCATAGCTCGCATTGCCTGCGGCGGGCGAATAGCTGAGCTCGGCATAGGAATCGCTCACCAGCGCAACGCCATCCTGGGTCATCACAGTGAGCCGGCCATCCCCCTGATCGACGGTGCGGATGTCAATTTGCTGCGAGAGACTGGCGAGAATCTGGTCACGCTGATCGAGCAGAGCACTTGCGCCGTCGCTGCCGCCGATTGTCTGCATGGCGATCTGCTTGTTCAGTTCAAAGACCTGCCTGATTTGCGCGTTGATCGCGATGGTCGTCGTCGCCACCTGCTGATCGAGCTGGGATTGCATCCTGTTGATGACTGAAGAAACCGAAGAAATTGCATCAGCAAGATTCTGGAAGGCGGTTACAGCGCCGGTCTGGCTCGCAGAGGCGGAAGGCGCCAGCGAAGCCTGACCAAGAGCAGCCATGACCTGAGAAAGACGCGCTGTCAGCGCGGTATTGCCGCCGGGCTCGCCCAGCAGACTGTTCAGCTGGTCGAGGACGCCGGTCTGCGTGTCATAACGCGAGGATGCGGATCCTGCCGACAGAGTCTGCTGGTTCAGGAACTGGTCGACAACGCGCTGAATGTCGGCGATCGAAACGCCCGACAGCTGTCCACCGGCCGAGGCCGCCTCCTGGTGGACCGTGCGGCGGGCATAACCGTCGGTATTCAGGTTGGCCACATTGTTCGAGACGGTACGCAACGCCGCAGAGTTGGTCTGCAACGCCGTAAGGGCACTCGACAGGATTCCGTTCAGAGACACGCTAGGCCTCGAAATGCTTTTTCGCCGAGGAAGGTGATCGCAAGGGCTGTGCCATGTGAAAAGCACAAGCTTTCCCTGAGAAAATCAGGAGAGCACAGGGATAATTGTGCAGGGCATTACGGCAGATTTTTCCGCAAGCGGCAGAAGGTGCCGCAAGCGATAGCCGCGAAAAAGCCCGGAAATCCAAGAAAAAAATCTGGTCCGGCCCTTGCTACGAGAGGGACGCAGAAATTTTTCAGGCTTTGTACGTGGCAGCCATCACAAGCATCCCAGTTCCTCCCGCGATCGTCGCGCCGGCATCTTCCAGTTCACAGTCCGCTTCGCAGGACGATGACGACAATGGTTTCGCCAGCGAACTCGCCGCCGTGCGTGATGACGCCAATGCGCGCGCCCAGAACAAAGACAGCCAAGCGAAGGACGCTCAGGCCAAAGCTGCGTCTGCCAAGAATACGCAAACAAGAGACGCGCAGTCCGACGCCTCCGACGACGCGCAGTCAAAAGAAGCGCAGGCCAAGGATGCCCAGACAAAGGACGCGCAGGAGAAGAATTCCGCTGACGCCCAGCCAAACGCAATCTCAAACGAAACCACACAGCCGTCTGACAAAAAGGAAACGGCTCTACAGCAAACCGCAAGCAATGATGGGCAGCCCACGCCGCCGGTCATTCTTCCGCAAGATATTCCGGTTGCCGCTCCCGTAACGGACGAAGCAACGCCAGAGGAAATTCCCGCGACGCGAATTCCGGACAGCGAGGCTGCCATGGATATGGCCAAGCCAAACTTGTCGGAAACGCCGGTCGCCGAACAGCCGCAACAGTCTCAGTCCCCGACACAGACGCAGCCGACGCTTCCTGCCACGCAGGAATCAAAGGCCAGCACGACCGAGCAAAAGCCGGTCGAGAAGAAAGCCGAGGCCGACAAGCCGTCGGACACACCAGACGCCGATGCGGGGGCAGCGCCACCCGTTGCCGCGCCGGTGAACGATGTCGTTCCGGCGATGCTGCCGACCGCGCAGTTCAGCGAAGCGCCGAAAACGGAAAACACGCCTGCGCAAAATACGGACGCTGCCAAAATCGACGGTTCCGCGCCCGTGTTGCGTCCCAGTATCCGCGACAGCGCAAAGCCCGTCGAAGCCAAGGCGACCAATCCGCAGTCCGAAGCCGCTGAGAATGACGGTCAGCCGGTTGAAGGCCAGCCCGTTCAGCCCGTGAAGACCGAAGGCGACAATGGCCAGCATCGCGGCAGGGAACAGGCGAATGAGCGGGCCCAGGACGTGCGCGCGCCACAGGCCACGGAAAAGTCGAACGAAAGCGTGGTTGCCGACAGCAAGCCTGCTGCACCGCAGGTCCCCCAGGCACAGAGCCAGCAGCAAGGCCAGCCCCCGGCCTCGCCGCATCCCGCGCATGGTGCGCCGCAGATTGCAGGCGCGGTTACCCAGCCGCAGGGTCTCACGCAGATCGCCACCCACACGGCAGTCGCGTTCCACACCGCACCGAATACGCCTGCTGTTGCCGATCAGGTCGCCATCGCGATCAGTACGCAGGCAAAGGACGGGTTGCAGAATTTCGAGATCCGGATGGATCCGCCGGAGCTTGGCCGGGTCGAAGTGAAGCTTTCGGTCGACGACAATGGCAAGACGCAGGCCTCTGTCCTCGTCGAGCGGCCGCATACGCTCGAACTGCTGCAGCGTGATGCGCGAAGCCTCGAGCAGGCGCTGAAAGATTCGGGCCTGAACCTGACGGACAACGGCCTGAACTTCTCGCTGAAAGGCCAAGATCGCCAGGCGCAGCAGGAACAGAACGCGCCATTTGTCCGCGCCAAAATACTCAACATGGAGCTGACCGCCGCCGAAACGGCGCAGGCTCACATCAATGCGATGCTGCCATCCGGCAGCGCGCGTCTCGACATCAGGGTCTAGGAGAACGCCATGACCACAGCCATTCCTTCCATTGGAGCCGCAGCGTCGCAATCGGCCGCAAGCAAGCAGCTTGCGGGCAATTTCGACACCTTCCTGACGTTGCTCACAACGCAGCTCAAGAACCAGGATCCCATGAGCCCCATGGATTCGAGCCAGTTCACGCAGCAGCTTGTCCAGTTCAGCCAGGTCGAACAGCAGATCGCGACAAACGACAATCTGAAGTCGCTGCTCGGCCAGAGCAAAAGCCAGAACACGACCTTCGCCATGTCCTATCTGGGCAAGGCGGTTGGCATCACCGACGGCACATCGGGTCTCAGCGACGGTGAAGCGAACTGGGGCTATACGCTGGAAGCACCGTCAGCCGACACGACGCTCACCGTCACCGATGCCAACGGCAAGGTTGTCTACACCGGATTGGGCGACAAGACGGCGGGCGCGCACATCTTCGAATGGGATGGCAAGAGCAATGGCGGCGTAGACCAGCCTGACGGCACCTACAAGCTGACCGTCATGGCAAAAACCGCCACCGGCGACGCCATCGCCACGCAAATCATGAGCAAGGGCGTCGTATCCGAAGTCGACATGAGTGGCGACGAGCCGATGCTCATCATCGGTCCGATGTCGGTTCCGCTTTCGAAAGTGACGACAGTTCAGAATCTCTAAACCAAACCGAACCGGGCGGACGAGAAGCGGACGCCCCAATAAGAACAGCGCCTTTTCGCAAAGAATGCGGTCGGCGCCAGCGGCTTCGAGAAAGCCGAAAGGAAAACTACCATGTCTCTCTACGGTGCTTTGATGACGGGCGTTTCGGGCCTCAACGCGAACAGCATGGCCCTGTCCGTTGCCTCATCCAATATCGCGAACGTCAATACGATCGGCTACAAGAACGCCGTCAGCAACTTCAACACGCTTCTGGCAGCCGCTGCGGGATCGGGTGACGTTTCTTCGGCTGGCGTAACCGCATCGGCCAAGCAGACCGTCAGCACACAGGGCCTGCTGAGCACGACCGCTTCGGGGACCGACCTCGCCATCTCGGGCAACGGCTTCTTCGTGGTGAGCCAAGGACCCGTGTCGGCGAGCGCCGATATCACCCGGCTCTATACGCGCGCGGGAAATTTCACGCCGGATGCGACGGGCAATCTGAAGAATTCCTCGGGCTTCTACCTGCTCGGCTGGCCGCTCGACACCGCCGGCAACATCCCGACGGATCGTAACGCCATGCAGAACATCAACATGAACTCGCTGTCGGGTTCGGCCGAGGCCACGACCACGATGACGCTGCAGGCCAATCTCCAGGCCAGCACCACGGCGGTCGGCGCCTATACTCCCGGTGACATGGATGCCGGAACGGTGACGCCGCATTTCCAGCGCACCATCAATGTCTATGACAGCCAGGGCGGCGCGCAGCCGCTGCAGGTCGCCTTCGTCAAGACCGGTGCGAATACCTGGGCTTACGAAGTGAGCTATCAGGGCAACGTCGCCAACATCGGCGGCGCCGGCAACAATCCGCTTGCGACCGGCGAGATGTCGTTCAATCCGGACGGCACACTGGCGGACGCGGACACTTCGACGGCGCTCGTCATGGATGGCGAGATTTCTCTGACCATCCCATGGGACCCGGTCTCCGGTCTGGCGCCGCAGGCCATTACGATAGACATGGGTACGCCGGATTCGTCGAACGGTCTCACGCAGTTCGATAATGCTTCCTCTCTCGGCTCCTCGAATGTCGACGGCGCATTGTTCGGCAGCCTCTCCGGCATCTCCGTCGACTCGGACGGTTATGTCACGGCGAGCTTCACCAACGGTCTTGCGCAGCGCGTGTACAAACTTCCGATCGCAACGTTCGCCAATCCCAACGGATTGGCGGCGATGTCGGGAAATGTCTACGCGACGTCCAATGACTCGGGCACCGTCGTTCTCGGAGAAGCCAATCTCGGCGGCGCCGGCGCAATCCAGTCACAGGCGCTGGAAGGATCGACGGTCGATCTCGCGACGGAATTCACAAATCTCATCACAACCCAGCGCGCTTATTCGGCGTCGTCGCGAATTGTTACGACGGCTTCGGAGATGCTCGATCAGCTTCTGCAGATGCGTTAACCGATGAGCGCGGAACGGGGCGCTTTTTGCTCCGTTCCGTTACTCATCACGCGTGTTTCGATGAGCCTTATTACGACTCTGTTTACCACGGCTTTTGGGCCTTTCTTAAAGCCCAACCTGTACCTTCTGCGGCTGGGAATGGAGTTGGGAGTTTGAACAACATGGTCGACGACCGCAGAGGACGTACGAGCTATGTCATCGGACCCGATGGCAGCCCGCTTACGCTCGCCGATCTGCCCCCGCCGGGAACCAAGCGCTGGGTCATCCGGCGCAAGGCTGAAGTGGTGGCAGCGGTGCGTGGTGGATTGCTGAGCCTGGATGAAGCGTGCAAGCGCTATACGCTCACGGTAGAGGAATTCCTCGCCTGGCAGCGTGCTATCGATCGCTTCGGCATGCCGGGCCTGCGCGCGACACGCGTGCAGCAGTATCGGAACTAATGGCAGTAGGTGACGGCCGTAAAACGGAAAGATTTTGTTAAGAACCTCCTCCGTTTTGCGCGCCTGAGAATATTTTCAGCGTTAAGTCCGCCTTTACCGTGAAGGCGGCAATGTTTGCCTAGTTCGGCGCCGGTCCGTTTCGGCGCCATCTTTCGAGGGGCCAACATTGCCGGATTTCCTTAAAGCGATCGGCGCTGCGCGTTTTGGCGTCATGGCGGGTGTTGCCGCCGCGCTGACCGCATTCTTCTTGTATATCGCGGGCGCGATTTCCGAAGCGCCAAAAGCGATCCTGTTCTCCGGCTTGGAGATGCGCGATGCCTTTGCGGTAACCGCAAAGCTCGAATCCCTGAACGTTCCCTATGAAGCCAAGGGCGACGGCGGCACGATCCTGGTTCCCGCCGATCAGGTGACCACGCTGCGCATGCAGCTTGCGGCCGAGAATCTTCCCGCCGCCGGTGTCGGCTACGAAATCTTCGACAAGTCCGACACATTCGGCACCACGGCCTTCGTGCAGGACATCAATCGTCTGCGCGCGCTCGAGGGCGAATTGTCGCGCTCGATCCAGACGATTTCCGGCGTTGTCAGTGCCCGCGTCCATCTCGTCATCCCCGAACGGCAGATCTTCAGCCGCGACTCCCAGCAGCCGACCGCATCGGTCGTGCTGAAGACGCGCGGCGTGCTCGATCGCGGTCAGGTCCTCGCGGTTCAGCATCTCGTCGCAGCGGCAGTCTCCGCGCTTACGCCGGAACATGTCGCCATCGTCGATGACAAGGGCGATCTTCTCGCAGGTGGCGACGGCAAGACCGGCATGGGCGGCGCGTCCACGGGCAAAGACGCCGCGGCCAACGATTACGAAGAACGCATGCGCGCCCGCATCGAATCCCTCGTCTCGTCCATCGTCGGCGTCGGCAAGGTTCGCGTGCAGGTCAGCGCCGACATGAATTATCGCAACACCAGCGAGACCAGCGAAACCTTCGATCCGGACTCCAAAGTGGTGCGTTCGACCCAGACGGTTGCGCAGAGCGCCACGGACAATAGCGGCTCGGGCGGCACAGCCGTGTCGGTCGCCGCAGCTCTTCCCGGCGCCCAGAATGCGGGCGGCGGCGAAGGCGGCAGCAACAAGTCGGACTCCAACCGCACGGAAGAAACCACCAACTACGAAATTTCCAAGAAGGTCACGACGTCGACCATCGAAGGCGGCGAACTGAAGAAGCTTTCGGTCGCGGTAGCAGTGGACGGCGTCTCGACGCCCAAGAGCGATGGCACCTTCGACTATAAGCCGCGCTCGGCGGAAGAAATGAAACAGATCGATGCGCTGGTGAAATCCGCCATCGGCTACGACAAGGCGCGCGGCGACCAGGTGGAAATCGCCAATATGCCGTTTGCGCGTCTCGATGCCGGCGCCGGCACGCCCGCGCCCGAAGGCTTCATGGGCCTCGATACGCAGGACATCATCAAGATCATACAGACCGCGCTCCTCGCCATTGGTGCGGTGCTGGTCGGCCTCTTCGTCGTGAAACCGCTGATCGGCCGCATGTTCTCGCCCGTCACGATCTCCACGATGATGCCTGCGCTTTCAGGTCCGGGCGGCGCCGTCGCCGGCGCCCTGCCCGCGCCCTCCGGCAATTCTGGTGATCCCAACGCACCCGGACAGCTGACAGGATCCGGCATGAACTCGCTGGGCGCACCGCAGGGCCAAAGCATCGACGTTTCGGGCATCGAAGGCAAAGTTCGTGAATCCTCCATCCGCAAGGTTGGCGAAGTGGTGAATGCGCATCCTGACGAAGCGCTCGCCATTCTGCGCACCTGGCTCCATCAACCGGTATAATCCATGTCCCGCTCTCCCAAGACCGCCGTCAAAGAAGACATCCGCTCACTGAGTGGCGCGGAACGCTCGGCCATCGTTATGCTGTCCCTTGGCGAAGAACATTCCGCCAAGCTCTGGAGCCTGATGGACGAGGACGAGATCAAGGAAGTCTCGCAGATCATGTCCAACCTGGGTTCGGTTTCCTCGAACCTGGTCGAAAAACTTCTCGTCGAATTCGTCAGCCAGATGTCGGGAACCGGCTCGCTGATGGGCTCCTATGAATCCACCGAGCGCCTGATCGCCAAATTCATCCCCGAAGAAAAAGTCGGGGCGATCATGGAAGAAATTCGCGGCCCCGCCGGCCGCACGATGTGGGACAAGCTCGCCAACGTGAACGAGACGGTCCTGGCGAACTACCTCAAGAACGAATATCCGCAGACCGTTTCGGTCGTGCTGTCCAAGATCAAGCCGGAACATGCCGCCCGCGTTCTGGGCGCGCTGCCGGAGGAATTCGCACTCGAAGTCGTGCAGCGCATGCTGCGCATGGAATCGGTGCAGAAGGACATTCTCGACAAGGTCGAGCAGACGCTGCGGGTCGAGTTCATGTCCAACCTCGCCCGCACCGCGAAGCGTGACGCCCATGAGCTGATGGCCGAAATCTTCAACAATTTCGACCGCCAGACGGAAAGCCGTTTCGTCACCGCACTGGAAGAAAGAAACCGCGACTCCGCCGAACGCATCAAGGCGCTGATGTTCACCTTTGAAGACCTCGGCAAGCTCGATCCGGGCTCGATCCAGACGCTTCTCCGCCATGTCGAAAAGGACAAGCTGGCGCTAGCGCTCAAGGGTTCGACCGATTCCCTGCGCGATACCTTCTTCTCCAACATGAGCGAACGCGCCGGCAAGATCCTGCGCGAAGACATGGAAGCCATGGGCCCGGTCCGCCTCAAGGATGTCGACGAAGCCCAGATGCGCATGGTCAACGTCGCCAAGGACCTCGCCAACAAGGGCGAGATCATGATCGCCAACAAGCAAGGCGAAGACGAGTTGGTGTACTGATGAAAGGCACAGCGGCCAACCCGACAAAATTCACCTTCGACACGGTCTTCAGCGCAGGCGAGTCCGTGATGAGCGAAGACGCGCGTGGGCGTCAGAAGAAGGTCATGACCACGGCGGACATCGAAAGACTGAAGAACGAATCCTTTGCGCAAGGCACGCGCGCCGGCGAGACGCAGGCGCTGGAAGGCATCGCCGCCGAAGTGGCGGGTGTCAGCGACGCGATCCGTGAAATCCTCAATCAGTCGGCCGGCGAAATCGAGAATGTCCGCGCCGAAGCCGTGGAAATCGCCTTTGCGATGGCCAGGAAGCTTGCCGGGCATGCGCTTGCCGCCGCTCCCATGAGCGAGGTGGAGGCGTCGTTGCGCGAGGCCATGCATCAGGCACTGGGCGAACCGCGCCTTACCGTGCGGGCCAATCCGAAAGTGGTGGATGCGCTCCAGCCCGACTTCGACCGCATCGCCCATGAAGAAGGCTTTGAAGGACGCGTTCTCCTCATCGCCGATCCCCATTTCACGTCCGCGGACTGCCGCATGGAATGGCGCGGCGGTGGCGCGGAACGTACCCAAGCCAACATCGAATCCGCGCTCGCCGAACTCATCGAGCGGCGCTTCTCGTCTCACACGTCGAAGGAATAAGTCATGGCCGAGAATGAAAATGTCGATCTGCCCGATCTGTCGAACGGCGAAGAGGCCTCCAGCACCGCCCTTCTGAACAGCGATGCCGCAGCCGACAGCGAGATCAAGCATTCCGCGCAGGACCTCGAGGCCGTGTTCGACGTGCCGGTTACCGTGTCTGCGGTTCTCGGCAAGTCGGCCATGGAAGTGAGCCACCTGCTGAAGCTCGGCCGGGGCACGATCGTGGAGCTCGACCGCAAGGTCGGCGAAGCCATCGATATCTATGTCAACGACCGTCTGGTCGCGCGCGGCGAAGTGGTTCTGGTCGAAGACCGGCTGGGCGTGACCATGACCGAAATCATCAAGTCGGGCCAATCGTAAGCCCCATGAATATTCCTTCGCGCAACGGCGCGAAGGGCAAAGGAGAGTAAGATGCGTCTTCTTATAGTCGGCGGACTTCAGGGCCAGATCGGCCTGGCCACGAAAATCGCGATGGATCGCGGGGCGAAAGTCACCCATGCGATGGACATCGAACAGGCGATGGCCACGCTGCGCAGTGGCCACGGTGCCGACCTCGTCCTTTGCGATGTCACCTGCGATATCGGCACGCTTGTCCGCGCGCTCGAACAGGAACGCATCTGCACGCCGGTCGTCGCCTGTGGCGTCGGCACTGACACACGCCGCGCCGTTGACGCGATCCGCGCCGGCGCGAAGGAATACCTGCCGCTGCCGCCCGATCCGGAACTGATCGCGGCGGTCCTGGCCGCCGTCGCCGACGAATCCCACCAGGTCGTGTATGAAGACGACCTGATGACGAAAGTCATTTCCCTCGCCGACCAGGTCGCAACCAGCGATGCCTCGATCCTCGTCACCGGCGAATCCGGCACGGGTAAGGAAGTTCTGGCGCGCTATGTCCACAAAAAATCGTCGCGCTCAGACAAACCGTTTATTTCGGTGAACTGCGCCGCAATCCCCGAGAATCTGCTCGAATCCGAATTGTTTGGCCACGAGAAAGGCGCGTTCACCGGCGCCGTCGCGCGCCGCATCGGCAAATTCGAAGAAGCCAATGGCGGTACGCTGCTGCTCGACGAAATCAGCGAAATGGATGTGCGCCTGCAGGCCAAGCTGCTGCGCGCCATCCAGGAACGCGAGATCGATCGCGTCGGCGGCACCAAGCCGGTCAAGGTCGACATCCGCATCATCGCCACCTCGAACCGCGACCTCGCCGAAGCGGTAAAGCAAGGCATCTTCCGCGAAGACCTGCTCTATCGCCTTAATGTCGTGAATTTGCGCCTGCCCGCCTTGCGCGAACGCCCCAAGGACATCCAGGCGCTCGCCAAGCATTTCGCGCAGAAATACGCCACCGCCAACGGCCAGCCTTATCGCCCGATCGCCCTGGCAACCGAACGCCTGCTCGCCTCGCATCCCTGGCGCGGCAACGTCCGCGAACTGGAGAACACCATTCATCGCGCGGTGCTGCTGTCGAGCGGCGCGGAAATCCTGCCCGAAGCCATCCGTCTTCCCGACGGATCGCAGGTGCCGCAGCGTTCTGACCTGCCGGGGCCCGTCCAGGCCGTGGTGGAATCCGCCGCAGCCGTCACCCGCACGCTGGTCGGCCGCACGGTCGCCGATGTGGAACGCGACCTGATCCTCGACACGCTCGACCATTGCCTCGGCAACCGGACACATGCCGCCAACATTCTCGGCATCTCGATCCGGACGCTGCGCAACAAGCTGCGGGAATATTCCGGAGCAGGCGTGACGATCGCGCAGCCGGGCGAAGCACGTCTCGCAGGCTGATAAAACATCATGGCGGATACCAGCACACCGGCGCCCACATTGCCCGGCGGGATTCAATTCTCGCCTGCAGGCGTTGCCGAATTCCTCAAGCGCAGCGATCTGGCGCTTGCCATCGGCATCATGGCCATCCTGGTCGTGCTCATCCTGCCGTTGCCGACTTTCCTGCTCGACCTGCTGCTGGCCTTTTCGCTCGCGGTGTCGATCCTGATCCTGATGACCGCGGTTTTCATCCGCAAGCCGCTGGAGTTCAGCTCCTTCCCGGCGGTCCTGCTGATCTCCACCATGTTGCGGCTCGCGCTGAACATGGCCTCCACGCGCCTTATTCTCAGCCATGGCAACGAAGGCACGCATGCCTCGGGTTATGTGATCGAGGCCTTCGGAAAGCTGATCACGCAGGGCAACTTCGTCATCGGCGTTATCGTATTCGCGATCCTAGTCATCGTGAACTTCATCGTGATCACCAAGGGTTCGGGACGTATCGCCGAAGTCGCCGCGCGCTTCACCCTCGATGCCATGCCGGGCAAACAGATGGCGATCGACGCCGATCTTTCTTCAGGCCTGATTGACGAAAACGAGGCCCGCAAGCGCCGCAAAGAACTGGAATCGGAATCCAACTTCTTCGGCGCCATGGACGGCGCCTCCAAATTCGTGCGTGGCGACGCGATCGCTGCACTGATGATCGTCGGCATCAACATCGTCGGCGGCATCATTATCGGCGTGGCGCAGCAAGGCATGAGCTTCGCCGACGCCACCCACACTTTTACCCTTCTGACGATCGGTGAAGGCCTTGTCAGCCAGATGCCGGCGCTGATCGTTTCCACCGCCGCTGGCCTCATGGTTTCAAAGGCCGGTGTCGAGGGTTCGACTGACAGAGCACTGGCCGGCCAGATGTCGCGCTATCCGCAGGCGCTCGGCATGGCGGCCGCCGTGATGACGATCATCGGCATGCTTCCCGGCATGCCGACACTGGTCTTTGCTGCGCTGGCACTCGGCACAGGCGCACTTGCCTATGTCGCCTACAAGAAAAAGAACGACGCGGAAACCGAGATCCGCACCGCCGCCGAAAAGGCGCAGAACGCAGCGACGAACGAAGAAGAGCCGATTTCGAAATCGCTGGCGCTCGACCTTCTGCGTGTCGAACTGGGTTACGGCCTGCTGCCGCTCATCAACGACGTGAAGGGCCACCGCATCACCGACCAGATCAAGGCGCTGCGCAAGCAGCTCGCGCAGGAGATGGGTTTTGTCATGCCCGCCGTGCGCATTCTCGACAATATGCAGATCGGCGCGCACGAGTATCGAATCTCGATCAAGGAAGTGGAATCCGGCAAAGGCGAACTCCATCCGGGCAGCCTGCTCGTCATGGATCCGCGCGGTCTTCCGATCGACATGTCGGGAACACCGACCACCGAACCGGCGTTCGGCCTGCCTGCACTGTGGGTGCCGGCGACGCAACGCGAAGAAGCCTCTTTCCGCGGTCTCACAGCCGTCGATCCGGGCACGGTGCTGACCACGCATCTCACCGAGGTGCTGAAAAGCCATATGTCCGAGCTTCTCTCCTATGCGGAGACCAAGAAGCTGCTGGACGACTTGCCTGCCGATCACAAGAAGCTGGTCGACGAACTCATCCCCGCGCAGATATCGGTCACGGGAGTCCAGCGCGTGCTGCAGACGCTTCTTGTCGAGCGCGTCTCGATCCGCGATCTGCCGGCAATCCTCGAAGGCATTGCCGAGGCGGTCGGTCACACCAAGAATTCGCTCTATATCAGCGAGCAGGTTCGCGCCCGCCTCGCCCGCCAGATCTGCAATCAGAACATGGCGCAGGGCGGCTATCTTCCGCTCATCGCGCTGTCACCCGCCTGGGAGCAGGCCTTCGCCGAGTCGATCGTCGGACAGGGCGAGGAACGCCAGCTCGCGATGGCGCCGTCGCAGCTTCAGCAGTTCATCCAGACGGTGCGCGAGCGCTTCGACGAGGCGAGCGCGAAAAATGACGTCCCGGTCCTGCTGACCAGCCCGCAGGTCCGCCCCTTTGTCCGCTCGATCATCGAGCGCTTTCGGGGCCAGACCGTCGTCATGTCGCAGGCGGAAATTCACCCCACCGTACGCCTGCGCACCTTTGGCCAAGTCTGATTCTACAAGGCCTTAGCCGGTCATAAGCCGTTAACCCTATTTTTTTGAAAGTTCCGTCCCTCTCACTTTCGTGTATGCTGCAAAAATAGGCAGCGCGAAGGGGGGATGTGTTGTTCCGGCACATCTGTGTCTTCTCCGCGAGCTACAAATGATAATTCCCGGGGGAGTAGCATGGGTTTCATCAACGACATCTTGCACGCGGTCCAGACACTGGTCGGATCGTTCGACATGATCACCATCGGCATTGCGGTCGTCGCCGCCTTGGCGTCGGGCTTTGCCATGAACAGCCTGGGCCAGATCGTGACCCATGTCTTCTTCGCGCTGATCGCTTTTGCCGTGCTGAGCTTCGGCAGAGCTGTGCTGATCGACGGCCAGAATGCATCGGCCCATTTCGATACGAGCTGGCATCAATTCCAGGCGCTGCCCATGCTGACCCTTCTGGCCTATGCGATCGTGCTGGGCATTGCGGTCGCGATCGTCGGCACCGTCCGTTCAGTGGTTCTTCGCTAGAGCGAAACGCTTCGCGCGTTTGCTTCAGCTCATTGACGGTTCGGGCTCCGGACTTGCCGAGTTCCCGATAGGGGAATAGCGTCCCGTCCATGTGGGGGACAATCATCGCTGTCGGTCTGATTGTGCTGATCGGCCTGTGGGCCGTCGGCGCATTCAATCGTCTCGTGCGCCTCAAGAATCTGACTGCCGAGGGCTGGAGCGGAATCGAAGCCCAGCTCAAGCGCCGGTTCGACCTCATCCCGAATCTGGTGGAGGCGGTGAAGGGCTATGCCACCCATGAGCGCACGACGCTGGACGAGCTTGCGCGCCTGCGGACATCCGCCGGTGCGCAGTCGAGCGATCCGGCGACCCGGGGACAGGCTGAGGCCCAGATCAGCGCAATGATCGGGCGGGTGTTCGCGGTCGCCGAGGCCTATCCCGACCTCAAGGCATCGGCGAATTTCCAGTCGCTGCAGCAGAGCCTTGCGGAAGTCGAAGACCAGATCCAGCTTTCGCGGCGCTATTACAACGGCACCGTGCGCGAGCTGAACACCACGATCGAACAGATTCCGACCAACTTCGTCGCGGGGATCGGCAACTTCAAGCAGGCGGCCTTCTTCCAGATCGACAATGAAGCCGAGCGCGCCGCGCCGAAAGTATCGTTCTCCTGATGCGTGAACTGTCACGCCTGTGCGTGACCATCGCAGCCATGCTCTTTCTGGCCTGCCCCGCCCTGGCGCAGGGCGTCAGCGAAGAGCGCATTCTTTCCTTCACCAGCGACATTACAGTCGCGCGCAACGGTGATTTGACAGTTACTGAGACCATAACCGTTCTGACGACCGGTGACCGTATTAAGCACGGCATCTATCGTGATTTTCCGACCGAATATACGAACTGCGACGGCAGTAACCGACATGTGCGTTTCGATATCGCAAGTGTGACACGTGATGGAAAATCAGAACCCTATGAACTGGAAGATCTCTCCAATGGGGTACGTGTGAAGATCGGCGACAAGGATGTGCTGATAGATCCGAGCCGTCACACATATGTCCTTTCCTATATAACTGATCGCACGATTATTTTTTCTAAAGAGTTTGATGAGCTCTATTGGAATGTTACGGGCAATGGCTGGTCCTTCGGTATCGATCGCGCGGAGGCAAATATCCACCTGCCTGATGGGGCAAAGATCATGCAGCGGGCTTTCTATACTGGTCCTACCGGAGCTAAGCAGAAAAACGCCGCGGCTCGCATCGAACGTAACCGAGCACACTTCACCACCACCGCGCCACTGATGCCTCTGGAAGGCCTGACGATTGCAATTGGTTTTGCTAAAGGCGCAATCACCCCGCCATCGGGCGGGCAAGAACAGGCAGACGATTTGTGCATCCCGAAAGTGTCTTACTCTTGATGCGCGCGCTGCCCCGCCTTTGCGTGACCATCGTTGCCCTTTGCTTTCTGGCCTGTCCCGCCATGGCGCAGGGCATCAGCGAAGAGCGCATTCTTTCCTTCACCAGCGACATGACCGTGCTGCGCAACGGCGACCTGTCGGTGACGGAAACCATCGTGGTGCAGGCGATGGGCGACCGCATCAGGCATGGCATCTTTCGCGACATTCCGACCGAGTATGTGAAGAAAGACGGCAGCAAGCTGCGCGTGCGCCTCGATGTGGTGGAGGTCAAGCGCGACGGCCATACCGAGCCGTATGAAGAATCCACAATCTCGAACGAAAATGTCTCCCGCGGTGTACGGATAAAGATCGGCGACAAGGACACGTTGCTGGAGGTCGGACAGCACAGCTTCATAATCAGCTACATCACCACCCGGATGATCGGCTTCTTCCCCGACTATGACGAGCTTTACTGGAATGTGACCGGCAATGGCTGGGATTTCGGGATCGACAAGGTGGAAGCCAAGATCCGCCTGCCGGAAGGCGCGGACATCATCCAGAACGCCTTCTATACCGGCCCTGCCGGAGCGCAGCAGAAAGACGCCATCGCGCGCATCGGCACGCTGCGGGCGCGGTTCACCACGACCGCACCGCTCGGCCCGCATGAAGGTCTCACCGTTTCCGTCGGATTCAAGAAGGGTGTGATCCCGCCGCCATCAGAAGCAGAGAAGCGGGCCGATTACATTCTTGAACATGCCCCCGACATCGTTTCGGGCATGGGCGTGATGATGCTGCTGGTCTATTACCTGATTGCCTGGTGGCATTTCGGCAGGGATCCGAGGCGCGGCACGCCCTACCCGCTCTTTGCGCCACCGGACAAGCTTTCGCCCTCGACCATGCGTTTCATCCGCGAGATGGCGTATGACCGCGCCTGTTTCTCCGCGGCGCTGATCGATATGGCCGTGAAGGGTTATATGAAGATCACCGAAGATGATGGCGACTATACCCTGACGCGCACATCCAAGAGCGAAAGCGTCGCCGATCTTTCATCGGGCGAAAGGAAGATCGCGCGAGAATTGTTTGGCGGAAGAGACCGCATCGAGTTGAAGCAGGCCAACCATTCGACCATCAACCGGGCGATCGAAGCACTCAAGACGGGCCTGAAGAATGACGACCAGAAGCTTTATTTCGTCACCAACTCGAGTTGGTTCATCGGCGGGATTGCAATCCTCGGGCTGGTCAGCGTCGCGGCTTCGCTGCTGTCGGATCAACCGGAGGTTTCGACTTTCATGCTGGTCTGGCTGTCGGGCTGGACAGTAGGCACGGCCTTTCTGCTGCATCAGGCCTTTTCCACCTGGCGCGGCGTGTTCACCGGCGGGCCGGGCTCGCGCATCATGGCTTTCTTTTCCTCGCTCTTCATCACGGCGTTCGCACTGCCTTTCGTCGGCGGACTTGTATTCGGCCTCTATATTTTCGGGATGGCCCTGCCGCTGCTGACGATTATCATGCTGATGTCGGGCGCTGTCCTCACCTACGTCTTCTATTATCTCCTGAAGGCGCCGACGCTGGCGGGCGCCGCCGTGCTCGACCGCATCGAAGGTTTCCGCATGTATCTGGCAACCGCCGAGCAGCACAGACTGGAAATGCTCAACCCGCCCAAAGTCACGCCCGAAGTGTTTGAGAAATTCCTGCCCTATGCCATCGCCCTCGATTGCGCGAACCAGTGGAGCAGGAAATTCGAAGCCGAAATGGTGGCGGCGGCGATGACGCCGGCTAGCTACTCTCCGGCCTGGTATTCCGGCGGCTCGCATGGCGATTTCAATCCGAGCCGCTTTGGCTCCTCCATCGGTTCCTCGCTCGGCAATGCAGCGGCATCTTCGGCGACGGCGCCTGGCTCAAGCTCGGGCTCCAGCGGCGGCGGCTCGTCGGGCGGCGGCGGTGGCGGTGGCGGCGGCGGCGGCTGGTAGGCAACCGGTATTCAGCGCTTCTTCTGCCCCGCGCCGACATTGTCGAGGGCGAAAGGTCCCGCCCCCATGCCGACCAAGAGAAGCAGCGCACCCGCTATCGTGATGTTGCGCGCGAAGATCTGGAATTCGGCCGCCCGCTCAAACGTGTCCTGGATACGCCAATAGCCATGCATCACGATCGTGACGGCGATCGTAAAACCGAACAGCAGCAGCGCGCCATGGCGGGTCTGATAGCCGAGCGCGAGCGATATCCCGCCGATCATCATCACGATGAGCGCGATGGCGAGCATCAAGGGCGGGACGGGAATATTCTGGAGCGCCATCAGGCCAAGCGTCCCGTTCCAGTTGCTGCCGCGTTCGATCGCCTCATGGATGAAGAACCAGGCGATGATAAAGCGCCCGATGAGCGGGGAAATCCGTTCGGAAAAAGACATAGAGAAACGCCCGCGAGAGAATCAATCGCGGGCGTAATGTAACAAATTTCGGGCTGGAATATTACGCGGGCCGTTACGTAGGGCGGGACGGAGCGGCAGCTGACTCTTTAACGGCCGGTCGCGTCGGCTCACTGTCGTTCACCGACCTAATTGAGGCCGATGGCCTACTGCCGAACCGCGTGCTTGCGGAGGTGGCGAACCAGAGCCATCTCGTCCATGCGGGCCTGGCTCCTGCGGGCCTCGAGCTCGTTGGCCCGCTTGAGCTGCTGCTCGGCCGCGGATTCGAAGCTTTTGAGGTCCTGGAAGGCGCCCGTGAGATCGTCGTGCGCGACGGTGCGCTCGCGTTCGATCTCTTTCAGCGTGTTCTTGAGATTCTCGCGCCGCGCTTCGATCGAGCGCAGGAAAGATGGGAAGGCAAGACGGCCGATATCGGAATCGCCCGCGCGGCTCTTTTCGCGCACGACACTGTCTTCCAGGTCGGTGAGCTTGCGCTCAACGTCGGAGCGCATTCCGTCCAGCGTGGCGAGACGACGCTTGAGATCGTCGACTCTGAATCTTTTGAGGCGCAGAAGCGCGTCAGCCCGTTTCATACCCAATTACCCCATAGTTTCGTCTAATATCGCCTTAAGATTCTCATACCCTTCATCAAGCGAGGCTCGTTCATCCTTTTTCTGCGCAAGGAATGCTTCGAGCTTTGGATTCAGACGTATCGCGGTATCGACTTCGGCACTGGTGCCTGCCTTGTAGGCACCGAGCCGGATCAACTCCGCCATATCTTCATAAATCGCCATCGGCGCACGCGCCGCCTTAACGATCTCATGCTCCTCTTCGGTGTTGCAGCCTGGCATGGCACGGCTGACCGATTTCAGGACATTGATTGCAGGAAATCTGCCACGCTCCGCGATGGCGCGTTCCAGCACGATGTGACCATCGAGAATACCGCGCACGGCGTCGGAGATCGGTTCGTTGTGATCGTCGCCTTCGACGAGAACAGTGAACAAGCCCGTGATAGAGCCGCCTTTTTCGGCATGGCCGGGACCTGCGCGTTCCAGAAGGCGCGGCAGCTCCGCGAACACCGTCGGCGTGTAACCTTTCGAGGCGGGCGGTTCGCCGGCGGACAGTCCGACTTCGCGTTGTGCCATTGCGAAACGGGTGACGCTGTCCATGAGCATGAGCACGCGCAGTCCCTGGTCACGCAATTGTTCGGCGACCGTCATCGCAATATAGGCGGCCTGACGGCGCACAAGCGGTGGTTCGTCGGAAGTCGCTGCGACGACGATGGAACGCTTCAGACCTTCTTCGCCGAGATCGTCCTCGATGAATTCCTTTACCTCGCGACCGCGTTCGCCGATCAGACCGATGACGATCACATCGGCGTTGGTATTGCGCGCGAGCATTGCCATCAGCGTGGATTTACCGACACCGGAGCCAGAGAAGATGCCCATGCGCTGGCCTTCGCAGCATGTCGCGAATTGATTGAGTGCACGCACACCGAGATCGAGTTTCTCGCCGACGCGTCCGCGCAAATGCGCAGGGATGGCAGTCGTCTTGATGGGATAAGCATCCGGACCTTGCGGCAACGGTCCCTTTCCATCCATCGCTTCGCCGAATCCGTTGAGCACCCGACCGAGCCAGGCCGTGCATGGAAAGATCGTTGCGGGCTTGTCGGCGAAGTCGGCGCGGGCCGAAAGCGTCATCCCATCGAGGTTGCCAAGCGGCATGACGAGCGCACGGCCGTCGCGGAATCCCACGACCTCGCACGGAATTTTCCTGCCTTTTCCGTTATTTAGGTGGACCTGCCCGCCGAGGCTGATCGCACCAGCCGCCCCCGTGACCTCGACCAGAAGCCCCTCGAGGCGGGCGACCCGCCCAAAGCGTTTTACGGGAGAAACGGCCTCGATTTCTTTTAAAAGCGCCTGCATCCGAATCCTTCACCTGGGCAAAAAGAGCCCCTGACCTTGCCCAATATGGCAGGGAAGGATTTAAGTGGCGGTAAACTTAACAAATCGAATCAATGGGATGGGCTATTAACCCCTAAGACGGGTTAAGCCTCATTCACCGGGATGAACAAAGTTGCCGATGGAAAAGGGTTGTTAACCAATTCTGCTTACCATCCGGTCATCGAATTTAGGGTGTGGACCTAGGCAGAGCGCCTTTTTCCACGAGCGGACTAAAGGGGATTCGTAAAATGCGTGTGCTCCTGATCGAAGACGACAGCGCAATGGCCCGCAGCATCGAACTGATGCTGAAGTCGGAAGGCTTTAACGTCTACACGACAGATCTTGGCGAGGAAGGCATCGATCTCGGCAAGCTTTATGACTACGACATTATCGTTCTCGACCTTCAGCTGCCGGACATGAGCGGCTTTGAAGTGTTGAAGGCGCTGCGCGTCGCGAAAGTTCAGACACCTGTTCTGATCCTCTCGGGAAATGCGATCGTCGAGGCGAAAGTCAAAGCGCTCGGCTTCGGCGCCGACGATTATATGACCAAGCCCTTTCACAAGGACGAGCTGGTCGCCCGCATCCAGGCTGTGGTTCGCCGCTCCAAGGGTCATTCGCAGTCGGTCATCACCACCGGCAAGCTTACCGTCAATCTCGACGCAAAGACCGTCGAAGTGGATGGCAGCCGCGTGCACCTGACCGGCAAGGAATATCAGATGCTGGAACTCCTCTCCCTGCGCAAGGGCACGACCCTGACCAAGGAAATGTTCCTCAACCATCTCTATGGCGGCATGGACGAACCGGAGCTGAAGATCATCGACGTCTTCATCTGCAAACTTCGCAAGAAGCTGGCCGCGGCCACCAATGGCGACAATTACATCGAGACCGTCTGGGGCCGCGGCTATGTGCTGCGCGATCCGGCTGGCGACGAAGTCGCGGCGTAATCTTACCCGCGGTTAAGAATTAAAGGGCGCCGGTTCACTCCGGCGCCCTTTTTCTTTTCAGAGGCGGCAGTCCAGAATCTTTTTCTCGTAAGGCGAGCTGACGATCAGCCGGTCGCCAATGCGCACGCCCGTACTGGACGCACCGAGCCGCCGGCCATCATCGGCAAAGAGGATGCCCGAAGAGACCGGATATCCATTCTTGGTGTTGACGAGATAAACCGCCGATGGCGACGGCTTGTCCGGCTGCGTCAGAAAAGCACGCGATTCCGGAATTTTCGTGTGGCCCGCAACAGCAATGCTGCCGTCGGGCGCGACATCAATATTGTCGATCCCGAGCGGCAAGCCATAGCTGCGCTGCGCTTCGTCTTCCGGCTCGGTCAGCGCACCGGAAAACTGGTCGCGGTTGTAGATGCGGAGCTGGCGGGCGCTCAGTTCAGCGACATAAATTTTGGTCCCGTCAGGCGACACGCCGATGCCATTGGCGGACTGCAGGCCCTGGCTGGCGACCACAAGCTTGCCGCCGTCGAAATAGACCAGCTTTGAGCGGCCGAGCAGAAGATTCCGCTCCAGCCAGATCCCGAACGCACTGGTGCTGCCTTTGTCGTTGGTGACGTAGAAGCGGTCCCTGCCGACGGCCACCACATCGTTGGGGCTCAGCAGCAGGCTGCCCTCGATGGTGGCGCGGTGGAAAAGCTGCACTTTGTCGGGGGCCGCGGCAGCGTCGAAAATTTCCACGACCGAGGATTTCTTCGCGCGGTGATTGATGACCATCAGCGTGAGATTGCCCTCGCGGTCGCGATACAGGCTCATGCCATGGGGATGAAAATTCTCCGGTACGCCCGAAAGCTTGCGCGGCATGTCGTTCGCGCGGTCGATGCTGAAAACATAGAGGCCGTCGTTTGGATTCGGATTGTCGCGCGGCTTGCGGCGGTCGCGCGCAGAAATAAAGACCAGGCGGCTTTGCGGATCAAAGGCGATCTCTTCCGGTCCATCGGCGCTCGGAATTGTGCGGCAGACAAGCGGGGTGTTGGGGGGAACCGCAGTGAAGAAACCTTGCGCGTTCATCGTGCGAATGACGAGCACGCCCGCCCCGATGAGAAGAAGGACGCCAACGACGATCAGACGGACACGAGAGATCATGCTTCCTCCTTAACTCAGAGCCTGCAATCCAGAAACGCCTTCGAGAAAGCGGATCCTACCAGCAGGCGATTGCCGATCCGGACGGCAATACTCGACGCGCTGAGGCGCTTTCCATCATCGGCGAAAAGCAGGTCCGATGACAGCGGCGCACCGTCGCGCGTCTTTATAAGATAGGCAGCGGATGGAGCCGGCTGATCGGGGTGCGCCCAATGGGCGCGCGATGCGTTGATCCTGGGATGCCCCGTGGCGATCAGGCTGCCATCCGCCGCAACATCCAGATTGTCGATATTGATCGGCAGCCCGAGCGTCGCAGCAATGTCACGCAATTCGCCCGAGGCCGGATCGCGCGCGAAAGTCCGGATCTGGCGTCCGTTCATCTCCGCGACATAGATTCTGGTTCCGTCCGGCGAGACATTCACGCCATTGGCCGTGCGCAATTTCCTGGCAGCGAAGTGCGTTTCCTTGCCGTCGAAATATACGAGCGTGGCGCGTGGCAGGAGAAAATTGCTTTCAAGCCAGTGACCCCAGGCCGTCTCGCTGCCATTGTCATTGGTTGCGTAGAAGCGGTCGGGCGCAACGGCCACGACATCGTTAAGACTCTTGAAGAGTTTGCTCTCGGTGGTGGCGCGATGCGTGAGCACTCGGCCCTCGCCCGTCACGTCGAAGATTTCGATTGCCTCGACGCCGTCACTGCGATGATTCACTGCCATCAGCGTCAGGCTTCCGTCTCCGGCGCGATAAACACTGATGCCGTGGGGATGGAAATCGGTCAGGCCGGTTTCGAGTTTTGCCGTTGCCGTAGTCTTCGGATCGAGAAGATAGAGTCCGTCATTCGATGACGGTGCCTTGCGCGGTTTGCGGATATCGCGTTCCGAAACAATCACCCGACCGTTGCCGAGAGAGACCATATCTTCTGGCCCGGTGGCTGGGATGGCCGTGCATGCGGCTTTTGTGTTGTCCGGGACGGAGGCGAAAAAGCCTTGTGCCGCAAGGTTTCTCGCATAGAGGCTACCGGCAACAAGTACAACGATCGCCAAGACGAATGCGATGATGAGGCCCCGAGACACGGCTATAATATCCTCCGAAGTCTAGACGGCCCTTGCAAAGGCGCCGGCAAATTGCAGATCGGCGAGGCGTGCATAAAGACCGCCCCCCGCCACCAGCTCGGCATGGCTGCCTTCGGCAACGATGCGGCCCTGATCCATGACGATGATGCGTTTCAGGCGTTGAATGGTCGAAAGACGATGCGCAATGACGATGGTGGTGCGACCGGCCATGAGATTGGCCAGCCCCTGCTGCACCAGCCTTTCATTCTCGGCATCGAGCGCGCTGGTGGCTTCATCGAGGAGAAGAAGCGGCGCATCGCGCAGGATGGCGCGCGCGATGGCAATGCGCTGACGCTGCCCGCCCGAAAGCGTTACGCCGCGCTCGCCCAGAAGCGTGTCGTATTTGAGCGGCAGCCGATCGATGAATTCGGATGCGGCGGCGGCTTCGGCAGCAGCGTGGACTTCTTCATCGGACGCATTTTCGCGGCCATAGCGAATATTGTCGGCGATCGAGCCGGAGAAGATGACGGCATCCTGAGCCACCAGCGCGATATGCTGGCGGACATCGGCCGGATCGAGCGTCGCCATATCGACGCCGTCAAAAGAAATCTTTCCCTCCTGAGGGGCAAAGAAACGCAGGAGGAGCTGAAAGACCGTCGACTTTCCCGCGCCCGATGGCCCGACAAGCGCTATGGCTTCGCCCGGCTGAACATTGAGTGAGAAGTCGTGCAGCGCTTTATGATCGGGCCGTGAAGGATAGAGGAAGGTGACATCCTCGAAACGGACTGCGCCGCGTGCCTGCGCCGGCAAGGACGCAGGAATGGCGGGCGATTTGACCGCCGGTTCGACGGAGAGCAATTCCACCAGCCGTTCGGATGCTCCAGAGGCTCGCATCAGGTCGCCATAGGTTTCGGAAAGAGCACCGATGCCCGAGGCAACCATGCCGGCATAGAAGACGAACTGGGCCAGCTCCCCCCCTGTCATGGCGCCGGCGATGACATCGCGCGCACCCGCCCACAGCACTCCGACGACGAGTGCAAAAGCGGCGAAGATCACAACCGCCGTCATGACAGCGCGCGCCCGTGTGCGCTGAACCGCGACGTCGAAGGAATTCTCGACGGCGGCGCCATAGGCCTGACGTTCGGCTCTTTCCTGCGTGAAAGCCTGAACCGTCTGGACCGCGTTTAGCGTCTCGCCGGCGCGCGCCGATGTGTCGGCAAGCGTGTCCTGGCTCTTGCGCGAGAGTTTGCGGACCCAGCGACCGAAGAGAATGAGCGGCAACACCACCAGCACCACGCCCGCAAGGACGAGCGCCGAAAGTTTCAGCGAGGTGAGGAAGAGAAGGACGAGCGCGCCGATCAGCATGACGAGATTGCGCATGGCGACCGAGGCCGACGAACCGATAACCGTCTGGATCAGCGTGGTGTCGGCGGTCAGCCGCGAAAGCACTTCGCCGGTGCGGGTGACTTCGAAGAAGGCCGGTGTCAGAGAAAGCACATGGCTGTAGACGGCCTTGCGAATATCGGAAATGACGCGCTCACCGAGCCAGGTCACGGCATAGAAGCGGATGGCCGTGGCAATTCCCAGAATGGCGGCGACCGCCAGCAGGGCGAGGAAGTAATTCCCGATCAGGGCGGCGTCATGCTGGTTGAAACCATGGTCGATCAGCCGACGCACGGCGGCAGGCACGGCAAGCGTCGCGCCCGCCGAACAGAGCAGCGCGAAAAAGGCGACCGCGATCTGAATCCGGTAGGGCTTGAGGAACGGGACGAGGCGGCGCAAAGGCGCGAGCGAACGGCCCTGCTCGCGGCCGGCCGCTACCCGCGCCGTTTCGGCGGCAAAATCGGCACCCGTCTGAGCCACTATCCGTCCTCCTGAGCCTCGCTTATAGGCGTGCCAAGCCTCTGGCGGAACGGGACAGTTTGGCCAGTTCCCAATTCATGATGTGGGCCTTTTGGGGCTTTTGCGGCGTTTTTGGGCGGGCCTTGCCCAGAAGGCACCCCATCCCCTATAAGCCGCGCCTGTTTTGACCGAAAAAGGCCGACCCATGAAAAAGGGCATTCATCCCAGCTATCACTTTGTCGACGTCGTGATGAATGACGGCAGCACCTATCGTACCCGCACGACCTGGGGCGAGTCCGGCCAGAAGCTGACCCTGGACATCGATCCGTCGACCCATCCGGCCTGGACCGGCGGTCAGGCGCAGCTCACCGATCGTGGTGGCCGCCTCACGCGCTTCAACAAGAAGTTTGCTGACTTCGTGAAAAAATAAGCGCCGGTCTTTCGACCAGCGCTTTTCAATCCCGTATCTAAGTCTGGCGCTTGCGCCGCTACGCGGCTGCAGCTAGCGCGCCTGCTCGTTGCCGAAGGCTTCGGCAAGCTTGCTGAACTGATCGCGCACGCCCGCCACGGCCGCATCTTCGTTGCGACGGAACAGGACATCATCAAGACGCGCGATGCGGCGATAGAGATTGTCGCTGCGCACCAGAAGGTCCTGCAACGCGCCCGGCAGTAGCTCGACGCCTTCTGCGGATGCGCCGAGGCAGATTTCCTTGGAGCCGAGACGATAACGATCGCCGGCGGCATCCTCGGCGCGCATGTCGCCTTCATGCACCGCGCGCTGTACCAGAAGCCAGGAAGCGGCCTGCATCAGGCGCGTGGTAACGCGCATGCTTTCGCCGGCATAAAGAACAGATGCCTTGCGCGGCAGCTTGCGCGATTCCTCGCGGCCCTTGCCATCGAGATAGCGCGCGGTCTCTTCGACCAGCGCCATGCCTTCTTCGAAAGTTTTTTCGAAAAGCGCCGAACCGGTGAAGGATTGCAGCGTGAGCAGATGTTCTTCGTTGTTCTGAAATTCCGGATTTGACATCCGATCAATATCCCCGCGCCCTGTTGGAGCCGAAAGCTATCAACTCACCCGCAGCGCGCAAGCTTAATCGCGCGCAAATGCAGACGTAAACCAATTCGATTGTGGCACGCTTGCAATAGCAGGGAACTATTGGACGCTTTCAATGTGGATATTAACATTGAAGCGCGGCTGAGTAACGCAAACAGCGTTCACTATCTCGCCCAGCCTTTTCGCATTTGAAGGATTAGCTCGAACGCTATCGATCCATTGCTCAGTGCGATCAGCGCTTGAAGACGCTGTCTGCGGCCGACTTGGTCGCGCGTCGCGCCGTGATGGCGTCACGCAAACGGGTTATCTCCGCTTCATAAGCCGCAATGCGCTCGGCAAGTTCATGTTCGGACAAAGTTGACAGATCCTGCCCCGGCACAAGTTCGGGCAGCTTCTTGCGAGGGAGCAGCTCTTCCGGATCAATGGCCATTTCTCACCTGCCTTCCCCTTCAAAATCGCTGTGCAATCGCGCGGACTGAAAATAGAACATTTTCGCCAGTGTCCCAATTGCGAAAATCGGCCTAGCCTGAGGCTTAAAGTCCAGGAAAACGGATAGTTGTCATGCCCGAAATGATGAATGCGATCGCCATCGAGAACCCGGGAAAGACCCATGCGCTGAAGCTGACAAGCCAGCCAAAGCCGGAGCCCAAGACCCGCGAAGTGCTCATCAAGGTCGCCGCAGCAGGCATGAACCGCGCCGATCTTGCACAGGCACAAGGCAGCTACCCGCCCCCGCCAGGTGCGTCGGAGATACTGGGCCTGGAGGTATCGGGCGAGATCGTTGCGCTTGGCCCTGATGCCGGGAATTACAAAGTCGGCGACAAGGTCTGCGCGCTGCTCGCCGGCGGCGGTTATGCCGAATATGCGACCGCCAATATCGAATGCCTGTTGCCGGTCCCCAAAGGCGTCAGCCTTGTCGATGCTGCGGCGCTTCCGGAAGTGCATTTCACAGTGTGGACCAACCTGATGGATGCCGCGCGGCTCGCGCCCGGCGAGAGTGTTCTCATCCATGGCGGATCGAGCGGCATCGGCACGGCGGCGATCCAGCTGTGCAAGGCGCGCGGCCACACCGTGTTCACGACAGCGGGGTCGGATGAAAAATGCGCGGCCTGCGTGAAGCTCGGGGCCGATCACGCAATCAACTATCACACGCAGGACTTTGTCGAAGTCATCAAGGAGAAGGCCGGCGGCATGGGCGTCAACGTCGTGCTCGACATGGTCGGCGGCGAATACATTGAAAAGAATCTCCGCGCGCTCGGCCAATGGGGCCGCCTCGTGAACATCGCCTTCCAGCGCGGCAACACCGCGACGGTGAATTTCGGACCGCTCATCATGAAGAAGCTCTCCTTCATGGCGACGACCTTGCGTTCACGCACGCCCGCCGAAAAAGGCCAGATCCGCGATGCACTGGCCAGGGAGGTCTGGCCCCTGATCGAGGCGGGGAAGATCAAGCCGGTGGTGGACCGGGTGATGCCGCTTGCCCAGGCGCAAGCCGCCCACAGCCATATGGCGAGCTCGACCCACATCGGGAAAATCCTCCTAACCCCCTGAACTGATACAATTTTACAAATAATCCTTTCCCTTGGCCGGGGCTGCAGGTAAAAGGCAGCCATTCCTCGAAAGGTCCTAGCCTGACGGGGGGCGGAAGCCGGGATACGGCCTTCGCCCGGACAAGGAGACTTATTATGGCCGTTGAAACCAAACCCCTTATGCCCAAGGCGACCGCCGTCTGGCTGGTCGACAATACCTCGCTCACCTTCGACCAGATCGCCGATTTCTGCGGCCTGCATCCGCTCGAAGTGAAAGGCATCGCCGACGAGGACGTGGCCAAGGGCATCAAGGGACAGGACCCGGTTTCCTCCGGGCAGCTGACGCGCGAACAGATCGAAGAAGCGGAGAAGAATTCGAAGATCCGCCTGAAGATGGCGCCGCCCAAGCACAAGATGCCGGCGGTCAAGCAGAAGAAGGCGCCGCGCTATACGCCCGTCTCCAAACGCCAGGACAAGCCCGACGCCGTGTTCTGGATTCTGCGCAACCACCCCGAGTTCGCCGACGCCGATATCATCAAGCTGATCGGCACGACCAAGGCGACCATCCAGAAAATCCGCGAGCGCTCGCACTGGAATGCAGCCAACATCAAGGCTGTCGACCCGGTGACGCTGGGCCTTTGCTCGCAGCTCGAACTCGATCTCGCAGTGACCCGTGCCGCCGCCAAGAAAGAGCGTCAGGTCAAGCGCGCCGAACGTGAAGCACGCCGTGGCGCGACGCTGAAATCGATCGAGGAAACGACAGGTGATGAGTCTGCCGAAGCGTCGGCTGAGGAAGAGACAGCCGACGAAGCGATTCCGGCCGAGATCGAAAGCGGCGATCCGCAATAGGCTTTGTTAATCAGCCCAAATAAACAAAGCCCGGACCGCGATGTCCGGGCTTTTTGCTATGGTCGGACTACACGAAGGCGACGATCACAAAGCCCACAACGATCGCCGCGAAAACAGCGAGCATTATCCATTCCAGGCGCTTTTCGATGAAATGACGCACCGGTTCGCCGAAGGCGTAGAGCAGCCCCGCAACGATGCCGAACCGCGCGCCGCGCGTGATGATCGAGAGGATAATGAACAGCGGCAGACTGTAGCCGGCGATGCCGGAGACAATCGTCACCAGCTTATAGGGAATGGGCGTCAGACCCTTCAGAAGGATCACCCAGGCGCCGTATTCGGCATAGCTCTGCTTGAACTCCTCCATGCCGTGCTGAAGGCCATAGAGATGGACGACCCATTGGCCGACCGTCTCAAAAAGCAGCGCGCCGATGGCGTAGCCCAGAATTCCGCCCAGAACCGAGGTCAGGGTGCACCAGGCCGCCAGCCAGAAGGCATTCTTGCGGTCGGCCAAAACCATGGGGATGAGAAAGAGATCGGGCGGCAGCGGGAAGAAGGAGCTTTCCGCGAAGGAGACGCCGCCCAGGACCCACCAGCGATAGGGACCTGCGGCCATGCGCATCACCCAGGCATACAGCCTGCGCAATGCGCCGGTGGGAACAGGTGGATCGGTCTCTGTGCTCATACGGAGGGGTCCTAACAGGGCGATCCGCGACGGTCCATGCACAATTCCGTCGCTCCGCCGCAATATGACGATCCAGCTTTCATGTCTTGCCCGTGTTAAGGACGTTCAATAGCTTTGCAATCTGCAAACTTTTTGAAAGCTGCGTGGGGCCATGGCGAAAGCAAAACCGGGTAAGAAAAAAGCGGTCGTGAAGAAAAAAACCGCCGTAAAGACGCGCAAGAGCAAGGCCACGAAGCCCGCGAAAAAGGCAAAGCCCGCGCAGCGAAAAGCGCCACCCAAAAAGCCGGCCGCACCGAAATCCGTCGCACGCGCGTTACGCCCCCGGCCGCGCAAGTCCCTCGCCCGTCGCGCAGTGGATGCGGCGATGCGCGTCATGCCCCGGCTGGGCGCGAAGGTTTCGCGCGGACCGTTTGAAACCGACCTCGACCGCAATGGCGCGAATTTCCGCCCGCTCACGCCAATTTCCTTCCTGCAGCGTTCGGCCGCCATCTATCCGGATCTTACGGCCATCATTCATGGCAACACGCGCTACACCTATGCCGAATTCTATGCGCGCAGCCGCAAGCTTGCCTCGGCGCTGCAACAGAAAGGCATCAAGAAGGGCGATACCGTCTCCGTGATGCTGGCCAACACACCGCCGATGCTGGAGGCCCATTACGGCATCCCGATGACGGGCGGGATCATCAATCCCCTCAACACGCGTCTCGACGCTGCAGCGCTCGCCTTCATTCTGGATCATGGCGAAACCAAGATCCTTATCACAGACCGGGAATTTGCCGCGACCATCGAAGAGGTCCTGAAGCTCTGCAAGGTCAAGCCCCTCGTCATCGACTATGACGACAAGGAATTCCCGCAAACCGGCAAAAGGCTGGGCAGCATTGAATATGAAGATTTCATCGCGCCCGGCGATCCCGAGTTCGACTGGGCCATGCCCGACGACGAATGGGATTCCATCGCGCTGAACTACACCTCAGGGACGACGGGCAATCCCAAAGGCGTCGTCTTCCATCATCGCGGCGCAGCGCTCATGTGCTACGACAACACAATCACCACACGCATGGGGCCCAATCCGGTCTATCTCTGGACGTTGCCCATGTTCCATTGCGACGGCTGGTGCTTTCCCTGGTCGCTGTCGATGGTGGCAGGCACGCATGTCTGCCTGCGCTGGGTACGGGCCAAGGCGATGTATGACGCCATCGTCGAGCACAAGGTCACGCATCTGTGCGGCGCGCCAATCGTCATGTCGACGCTGATCAACGCGCTGCCCGAGGAAAAGCGCGACATCGGGCACAAGGTGGAATTCGTCACCGCAGCGGCACCGCCGCCTGAAGCGGTTCTCGCGGCGATGGCCGAAGCCGGTTTCAACGTCACCCATGTCTATGGTCTGACCGAGACCTATGGCCCCGCCGTGGTCAACGAATGGAAGAAGGAGTGGGAAGCACTCGACAAGGATGCGCGCGCTGCCAAGAAGGCGCGCCAGGGCGTGCGCTTCCCCTCGCTCGGCGATCTCTCCGTGATGGATCCGGAAACGATAAAGCCCGTGCCCGCAGACGGCGAGACGATGGGCGAAGTCATGTTCCGCGGCAACATCGTGATGAAGGGCTATCTCAAGAATCCGAAAGCGACCAAAGACGCGTTTGCCGGGGGCTGGTTCCATTCCGGCGATCTCGGCGTGATGCATCCCGATGGCTATATCCAGCTCAAGGACCGCTCCAAGGACATCATCATCTCGGGCGGCGAAAATATCTCCTCCATTGAGGTCGAAGACACGCTGATGAAACATCCCGCAGTGATGTTCGTCGCCGTCGTCGCCAAGCCCGACGAGAAATGGGGCGAGACGCCTTGCGCCTTTGTCGAGCTAAAGCCCGGCAAGACGAGCACGCCGGATGAACTGATTGAATATTGCCGCAACAACATGGCGCGCTTCAAAGTGCCGAAGAATGTCGTGTTCGGGCCACTGCCAAAGACATCGACCGGCAAGATCCAGAAGTTCAGACTGCGCGACGCGGCGAAAGCTGTTTGATCGCGCATTTTAAACAGCCCCCATGGCCGGCCAGCGAACGCAATGAGCGTTAACCGGCCACCAAGGGGACGCAAACTGGTGGCCCGGTCGCACGCGCTTCGCGCGCTTGCCCGGGCATGGGTGTAAAGAAAGATGCCGCAGCCTCCACCAAGCAAACACGCGCTCGCTTTCATCTTCATCACCTTCCTGCTCGATACGATCGGGCTCGGGCTGGTGATCCCGGTGATGCCCGCGCTCATTTCCGAACTGACCGGAGAAGGCGCCGGAAAAGCCGCAGAATATGGCGGCTGGATGCTGTTTCTCTATGCCGCGATGCAGTTTCTGTTTTCGCCGCTGATCGGAAACCTGTCGGACCGATACGGCCGCAAGCCTATTCTGATTGGCTCGCTGGTGATGATGTGCATCGACTATCTCATCGTGGCGATGGCGCCGACGATCGCGCTCGTCTTTGTCGGACGCTTCCTTGCCGGAATAGCAGGCGCGACCTATGCGCCGGCCAACGCCTATATCGCGGACATTTCACCACCCGAGAAGCTGGCGCAGAATTTCGGTCTTCTGGGCGCAGCCTTCGGCATTGGATTCGTCATAGGACCGGCCATTGGTGGCCTTCTGGGCGAAATGGGACCGCGCGTGCCCTTCTATGTGGCGGCAGGCGTCTCGCTGGCCAATGCGCTTTACGGGCTCGTGGTGATCAAGGAGTCGCTCGCGCCGGAGAACAGGCGGACATTCGATCTCGCCCGCGCCAACCCGCTGGGCTCGCTTCTCGCACTCAGGCACTTCCCGGTGATCCTGTGGGTCTGCGCCGTGCTGGTGCTGATGCGGATCGCCCATGATGCGAACCCGACGATCTGGTCCTTCTATACGATGCTGAAATTCGGCTGGAGCCCGGCAGAGATAGGTTATTCACTGATCGCGGTCGGCGTGCTGACCTCGCTTGTGTTCGCCTTTGTCACGCGCCTGCTGATTCCGCGCATCGGCGAGTGGAACGCGGCCTATGTCGGAATTTTCTGCGGCGCGATCGGCTTCACCGGCTTTGGCTTCGCATGGGCCGGCTGGGTCATGTACGCCTTCATGATCCCCTGGGCGCTGATGGGCATCACGATGCCAGCGCTCACGGCGATCATGTCGCGCGAAGTCGGCGCAGACCAGCAGGGCGAATTGCAAGGCGCACTCGCCAGCCTTGGCGGAATCACATCGGCAATCGCGCCCGTGCTGCTTGCGCATCTCTTCGGGTATTTCACCTCGGAGAGCGCACCAGTCTATTTTCCGGGCGCGGCCTTTTTCGCCGCAGGCCTTTGTCTGATCGCAGCCTTTTTCCTGCTGCTCTTCTCACCACTCAGACAGCATAGCCGCGTTGCGTCCGCGCAACAGGAAACCTTGCCCACCAAATAGGCAGGATGAAAATTTCCAAGCTGTCAGAGTGTCAGTGAACGTCGGTTCGCAAGCGTTCGAGTTCGTCTTTTATTCGAAGCTTTTGCTTCTTGAGCGCCGCGACGGTCACTTCATCCCAATTCGGATGCGCCGTCTCGGCGTTAATCTGTTGTTCCAGTTTCTTATGCTTTTCAGAGAGTTCCTGGATATGCCCTTGCAATGCCATCAATGTACCTCATCGCTGGTAGGCGGCAGAAATTAGAGCACCAAGATCGAGCTGTGTCACGGGGCTTTTTTTCCCGGGACTTTCGCGGGCGGCTCATGCCCTATAAAGGGGCTGCATGAAAGTTTCCTTGGCAAATCCTATAATTACGTGTGGGCCGGTGTGCGACTCAGACGGCTCTGTGCACTGGTAAGAGTATGTCCGGCGAAGTCACCAAACCCGATGAAGTAGAGGCGCGTGCGAAGCTGGCTGAGCTGGTGCAGGAACATCGCGATCTGGACACGGCGATCGATGCGATCATCGCGGCCGGTGCACGCGACCAGTTGCAACTGACGCGGCTGAAGAAACGCAAATTGCAGCTCAAGGACCAGATCACCAAGATCCAGGACACGCTGCTTCCGGATATTATCGCTTAAATTTTATTGGACAGGCGGCCGCTGTTAGCGGCTGGCACGCTTGTGCGCGTACATCGCCTCATCGGCGCGCGCCATGGCGAGATCCGCATCGTCGCCCGGCTTCAGCTCAAAAGCACCATAAGAGAATTTCACGGTGATCCTGGCGTCCTTGTAGGTGACGGGCGTGGCGCGGAGCTGTTCGGCCAGTACATCGGCCTTCTTGTGCGCCTGATCCTGCGTGGCATGGCTCAGGAGCACACCGAATTCATCGCCACCGACGCGGCCAACGACGTCACTGTCGCGTACGTTGTTTAGCAGCGTGCTGGCGAAATGGGCCAGAACGGCGTCACCGGCGGCGTGGCCGTGGGTGTCGTTGATCTGCTTGAAATTATCGAGGTCGAAATAAACCAGGCTCGCCGGCGTGTTGTAGCGCGCGGCATGTGCGATGTGGCGCATCAGCTCGCGCACGAAGGCCCGGCGGTTGAGGAGCGGAAGCAACTGATCCTGGTCGGCGGTGCGCTCGGCGTCTTCAAGCCTGGTGCGCATCTGATTGATTTCACGGCGGAGCGAATCCACCTCGCCCATCAGCGTCATGATCGCGTCGCGCACCCGCGGCGTGAATTCCTGTTCGGGGATACCGAGGATGTTGGCGGTCGCGGAGATGGGGCTTGGAGCGCTCGCTGCCTGTACGGAGTCGGCCTGACGGGCATAGGCCGCGGCACCGACGGCGCGAGCCGGTCTCAAGGCGCTGCTGCGTTCGATCTTCATTCCTATCCCGCGGGTCTTTTTGGAACGACCGGGGTCAGGCTAGGCGGCGACTGTTAACGATCGGTTTAATTTGGCCAACAAAGTGTTAAAATTTGCCGGAGTCGGGGTTCCGGTCTTCGATCACTAAGCCTTGGATAGCCTTGAGAATTCACGTCGCGGCGCATTCCCTGGGGCAGTTTGGAGCCCCCACTTCCTTCAGGGGAAACCGCCCCTATAATGCGCCGCTTCCTTTAACGGCCCCTTTTTTGGGCCGAATCCCCAGCGAAGCAGATGCCCAGCAAATCACCTCTCGTCGGAATCATCATGGGAAGCCAGTCCGACTGGCCGACCCTGAAACCTGCCTCCGAAATCCTCAAAAGCCTGGGCATCCCCCATGAGACCAGGATCGTTTCGGCGCACCGTACGCCCGACCGGATGAGCGCTTATGCCAAGAAGGCCCAGGGCCGGGGCCTCAAGGTGATTATCGCAGGAGCAGGCGGGGCGGCGCATCTGCCGGGCATGACGGCTTCCATGACGGAGCTTCCCGTCCTCGGCGTGCCGGTCGAGAGCCGCGCGCTCAAGGGCATGGATTCCCTGCTTTCCATCGTCCAGATGCCGGGCGGTGTCCCGGTCGCGACCTTTGCCATCGGCGAGTCGGGCGCGAAGAATGCGGCGCTGCATGCCGCGGCCATTCTTGCACTCAACGACGCGACGCTGGCCAGGAAGCTCGCAAGCTGGCGCAAGAAGCAGACGGATTCCGTCGCAGAAACCCCTTCCGACAAATGAGCGGGACCGCAAATCCCAAAGCGCCCGTCCCCACGGGCGGCACCATCGGCATTCTCGGCGGCGGACAATTGGGCCGTATGCTGGCGTTGGCCGCAGCGCGCCTCGGATTGAAGACTCACATCTTCTGCGACGAGGAAGACGCACCCGCTTCACAGGTATCCTTCGCCACGACGCGCGCGGCCTATGACGACGAAGAAGCCTTGCGGGTTTTCGCCAGCCAATGCGACGCCATCACCTTTGAATTCGAGAATGTGCCTGCCAAGGCGATAGCATTCCTCGAAAAGCTCAAAGCCACCGCACCGCATTCGAATGCGCTGGCCGTGACACAGGATCGCCTCGCCGAGAAAAATCTCGCGCGGTCGCTGGGGCTTGCAACACCGGATTTCTTTGAGGTCAACACCGAGGCCGATGCGAAGGCCGCGTTCGCGAAACTCGGCAAACCGGGAATCCTGAAGACACGCCGCATGGGTTACGACGGCAAAGGGCAAGCCAAGGTCGCAAGCGCTGACGAATGCGCCACGGCCTTTACGTCCTTCAACGGCGCGGCCTGCATTCTCGAAAGCCTGATCGCGTTCGATTTCGAAGCTTCTGTCATTGCCGCACGTTCGCGCGACGGAAGCTTCGCGGCCTATGACCCGCCCGAGAACCGGCATGAAAATCACATCCTTAAATATTCGACGGTGCCGGCACGGCTCGACCCGCGGCAGGTCAAGGACGCCGTCACCATCGCAAAGCGCATTGCCGAAGCGCTCAACTATGTTGGCGTGCTGGCGGTGGAATTGTTCGTCGCCAAAGACGGCACGCTCCTGGTCAACGAGATCGCGCCCCGCGTCCACAATTCCGGCCACTGGACCATCGAGGCCTGCGCCATCAGCCAGTTCGAGCAGCATATCCGCGCCGTGGCCGGCTGGCCGCTGGGCGATACCGCGCGCCATTCCGATGCGGTCATGGAAAACCTGATCGGCGAGGAAGCCGCCGATTACCTGAAGCTCGCGCAGAGCCCGGGCGGGCTACACCTTTATGGCAAAAGCGAAATCCGCCCAGGGCGGAAGATGGGCCACATCACCCGGCTTTCCCCCCTGACCAAGGCTTAGTATTTGCAGGTCGTTGACGAATGCCGGATGCCTCAGGTAGGGACACGCCCATGAACAGCAAAACCAAGCGCACCAAGATTATTACGAAACCCACGGGGGTTTCGGAGGGCGTGCGCGCGTAATCGCAAACGACATAGCCTGAACCGAAGCCCCGCCAGACCGGACGGGGCTTTTTTATTGCCTGAAGGTTCTGGCGGCCGAATGGAGAGAAGAATGAAGACTGTAGCAATCGTCGGCGCCACCGGAGCGGTCGGCATGGAATTCGTCGACTGCCTCGAGAGCCGCCAATTTCCGGTCGGCAAACTGAAACTGCTCGCCAGTGCGCGTTCAGCCGGCAAGACGCAGAAGTTCAAGGGCCAGGATCTGGTGGTCGAAGAGCTGAACGAGAAATCGTTCGAGGGCGTCGACATTGCGCTCTTCTCGGCCGGCAGCGGCATCTCCAAGAAGTACGGCCCCATCGCGGTGAAGGCCGGCGCTGTGGTCGTGGACAATTCGTCCGCTTTCCGCATGGACGAGGATGTCCCGCTCGTCGTTCCGGAGATCAACGCCCGACGCATCAAGGACCATAAGGGCATCATTGCCAATCCGAACTGCTCGGCGATCACCGCGCTCGTCCCGCTCTGGCCGATCCACAAGAAGAACCGCATCAAGCGGCTTATCATCTCGACCTATCAGGCAGCGTCGGGCGCGGGTGCCGCGGCAATGGATGAGCTTGTGCAGGGCACACGCGCATTCCTCGACGGCAAGCCGTTCGAGCCCAAGGTCATGCCGCATCCCTATGCCTTCAACGTGTTCAACCACAACACGGCCGTCGATCCGGAGACCGGATACAATGACGAAGAAACCAAGGTCATGAAGGAATCGAGAAAGATCTTCGAGGACGACAAGATCAATATCGGCGTGACCTGCGTGCGCGTGCCTGTTCTGCGCGCCCATTGCGAATCCATCACCTTCGAATGCGAGAAGCCGGTCACGGAAGACGAGGTGCGTTCCTGGCTTTCGGACGCGCCTGGCGTGAAGCTGGTTGATGACCGGGTGAAGAATTATTTCCCCATGCCCCTCGATGCATCCGGTCAGGGCGACATTCTGGTCGGCCGTATCCGCAGGGATTTCAGCGATCCGAGCGGACACTCGATTTCGATGTTCGTGTCCGGCGATCAGTTGCTGAAGGGCGCAGCGCTCAACGCAGTGCAGATCGCCGAGCTGCTGTAATCAGCGGCGTGCGGCTTTAGGCCTGAGAAGCTCCGACAGTGTCGGCAGCTTCTTGGCGGCCTCGCGCATCTTCGCCTTCAGCGTTTCCATCTGCATCACATTCTCGATGCGGGCATTCAGGAAATCCATCGTGTCCTTCTCATTCTCGCTGGTGTCGTTGAACCAGCGGATCATGGTCGCCGAAATCAGGCCACCGAGAATCCCGCGCTTGGTATAGAAGTTGAAATCGGTCGAGGTATCGCCGATGGCGCGCCAGATCGCATCCGAGGTGCGATAGAGAAGCTTCGCGCCCAGTGCGGCGTGCATCGGCAATGTGAGGAAGGCAGCGGCCCTGCGCGCGGCTTCCTTGTGGGGCTTGAGGACGGCGATGCGCAGCTTCACGGTGAGCGCGATCTTTTCGCGGATCGACAAACTGTCGATCTTGCCGTCTTTCATCCGGCGTTCCATCTCATGATCGGCCCAGCTGGAAAATTCCTCGACCAGCGAGGACGGCCCATTCGGGAAGAGATCGACAGCGTCCTTTTTGCTCACACCCGCATCTTCCGCCGCACGCTCGAGCGTCTGCTCGGAAAAACCGTCGAAGACCACGTGCCTGAGCGCGGCTTCCAGAATGGCCTGTTTGGCATCCGCGATTTTGGTTTCGCTCATGTCTCGCCTCCCATATTCGGGATTTCGGATTCAAAGATAAGCTTGGACATATCTCTCATGCGCGAGGGATAGAGCATCCCATCGAGATGATCGACTTCGTGCTGCACGACGCGGGCATGGAAGCCCTTCGCCACACGCTCGATTTTCTTTCCATCGAGACCGACGCCGCGGTAGCGGATATGGGCGGGGCGTTCGACAAAGCCGCGCAGGCCCGGCACCGAGAGACAGCCTTCCCAGCCGCCCTCGGTGCTGCCATCGAGGATTTCGATCTCGGGATTGATGAGCACGGTCAGGGGCGCGGTGTGGTCGTAGCGTTCTTCTTCCGACAGGCCCTGCTCGGCGCGGCCTTCGGGCGCCTGGAAAATGACAAGGCGCAGGGGGACATGGACCTGGGGTGCGGCGAGCCCCGCCCCATTGGCGTCGGCCATGGTTTCGACCATGTCGTTCACCAGCCGGCGAATTTCGGGGTCCGTGGGGTCTGCCACGGGCATTGCCCGTTCTTTGAGGACCCGGTGGCCCATGCGGGCGATTTTGAGGATAGCCATGGGGGAAATATGGGGTCCGGAACACTGATCGTCAAAGAAAGTGGCTGAAAATCCGCATATTTCGTCCGCTTCAGGGGGGCAGCGCGGGTGGACACGCCTAGGGGCTTTTGATATCTACCGCGCCTTCCAATTCGACCGGAGACGGGTTTTGCAGATTATCGTTCGCGACAACAATATCGACCAGGCGCTCAAGGCGCTGAAGAAGAAGATGCAGCGTGAAGGCATCTTCCGCGAAATGAAGCTGCGCGGTCATTACGAGAAGCCGAGCGAGAAGCGCGCCCGCGAGCGGGCTGAGGCGATCCGCCGCTACCGCAAGCTTCAGCGTAAGCGGATGCAGCGCGAAGGCCTGATCCCCCGCTAAATTCTTCGGTGAATTAACCGAGTTCCCAAAACCGTCAGGGCAAACCGCCTTGGCGGTTTTATCTTTTTTGCTATCCTTGGTGCTTCGCAGCGTTAATGAGGTCCGGATGGATTTTCGTCAGCTGATGCTGATCGCTTCCGCGAGCGTCGCGCTCGCAGCACCCGCGCAAGCCGCGGGCGCGCACTGCGTCGGTCCTGCGAATGCGCAATTCTGCACCGACGTCTTTCCAGCACATTGGGATCCTAAGCTTAGAATTCCACGTGGACAAGTTGTCGCG
>JADMIO010980194.1_pt1 | contig 77016 bp, 67 predicted proteins | sample 8958161 | NCBI WGS metagenome assembly JADMIO01 (sample SAMN16585339, study PRJNA669376) | soil metagenome | isolation source: Crop rotation soil | place: USA: Cullars Rotation, Alabama | collected 2011
TTTAATGTATGGGTCCTGGGTTCGAATCCCAGCGGGATCACTTTTAAAGCCTCAGATTTTTCTGGGGCTTTTTTTATGCCCGGAATTTTCCAGGCTGCCCGGTAAATGCGGATCACTCGAAAAACGTGGGGCAGGAAAAAGTGGATGTTTGGGGATAGAAAAAGAAACACTCGTTTTATATCCTATACCAAAAAATTTCTGAAAGAGGCCCTTTATTACGCATTTCTGGGGAAGTCCCTCATTGGAAGGGCAGAGCCATTTCATGCTTCATTTAAAAAATAAAAAAAGGAAGCCTGTTCGGGCTTCCTTTTTAACAAATTCAGAGCTCAGGATCGCTTATTCCTCCTTCATTTCTTTGCCGTCGTTCAGTTTCTGAAGCAGCACTTTCATGAACTCGCGTTCGCCTTTGTACATGGCGGCCAGCTGCCGCACGGAGATCACTTTCTGGAATTTATCGGCGTATTCCTTGTCCAGGACCAGCTCTTTCTGGCGCGCGTCGAACATGGTATTCAGCTGTTCCTTGATCTGGGCATCGGAGAGGGTTTCCAGGTTTTTGCCTTTGAAGGGTTTGCTTTTCTGGCGCAGTTCCTTGCGTTTGGCTTCGTATTCGTTGTAGATCGGCCAGAATTTTTGTGCCTGTTCGGTGCTCAGGTTCATTTTATCGGTCAGGAAGGCGGTGCGGGCAGCATCTATTTTTTCGCCGCGCTCGCCGCCGCCGCGCCTTCCCTGGGCATTGGCAGCAAACGCTATGAAAAGCAGGGCAAAAAGTAAGCTATAAATTCGGATCGGTTTCATGGGTAAAGGTTAAAGTTCGTCTATGGTTTGGTCCTCGAGTTCCTGGCGGATCTCGGTATGGCTGGCGGAAATGAATTCGTGGGTCAGGTCGGTTTCGGAAACCGGCAGCATGGCCAGATCCGTGTTTTCCAGCTGTTCCGAAGCCAGCAGGTAATTCACGATCTCGGTTTCGGGCACGGCGGCCAGGCGGTTACTGAAACCTGTTGGCTGCACCGGGGCATTCAGCAGGAAAACGGTAGCGAAAACGGCGACAAAACCCGAACCGGCCAGGGCCAGCCGCAAAGGCGCCGGCAGCCAGCTTTTCGCCAACACCGGTTCCGGCGACGCGGCTGTTACGCGCTGCATGATGCGGTTCGGCAGTTTGTCGAAATAGTTATCCGGCACCCTGAACCCGTTTTCCCGGTCCAGATCTTCCAGTTTAAAATTCGGTTCCATGCTGTTTAGAGGGCTTTGGGGGCCGTTGGTTTAATGTTTGGTAACGTAATCTTCAATTTTTTTCACGGCCAGGTGGTACGAGGCTTTTAAAGCGCCCACGCTGGTGCCCAGGATCTCCGAGATCTCTTCGTATTTCAGGTCGTCGTAGTATTTCATGTTGAAGACCAGGCGCTGCTTGTCGGGCAGTTTAAGCAGGGCTTTCTGGAGTTTGAGCTGGATCGCGTCGCCGTCCAGGTGGTCGTTCTGTTCGAGTTTGGCCGAAAGTTCGGCGGCCACGTCGTTTAGGGGCAGGAAGAATTTCCGTTTTTTATTTTTCAGGAAACTGAGGCATTCGTTGGTGGCAATGCGGTACAGCCAGGTATAAAGCTGCGAATCCTGCCGGAAATTGGCCAGGTGCTTCCAGACCTTGATGAACACTTCCTGCGTCAGGTCGTCGGCATCGTCGTGGTCGATCACCATTTTGCGGATGTGCCAGTAAACCTTCTGCTGATACTTGCGCACGAGCTGGTTGAAAGCCACATTGCGGCTTTCCTCCCGGGCGAATTTCTCAAGTATCTCTTTGTCTTCCACCTTTTCAGTGATCAGTTATCAGTAAGCAGTAATCTTCAGTTAACAATTATCAGTAATCAGTTATCATTTTTTTTATCCTGGCGCAAGTGTTAAGCGCAGCGTCACTTGTGCCTGTGAACCGGAGAAAGTCTCCAGACTTTCGTAAACCAGTTTTTGAATCTGCCTTCGCAGGTACGGAAGTCTGGAGACTTGCAATCATTTTAAGGCACAAGTGACGCTGCGCTGAACACTTGCGCCAGTTATGGGACCGATCTTCAAAATCTGCTTTCGCAGGTACGGAAGTCTGGAGACTTCCTTCTGTTCCAAAGTCACCCCGAAAGCTTTCGGGACGCCAGATACGGGAGTTTTACTTTTTATTCCCAAAACCGTACCGTTTCCCGCAATAAAAAAGGCTGTTGCTATAAGCAACAGCCTTCAATACCGTAAATTTTATCCAGTTATTTTTTCAGTTTGAAGAGTTTTCAAGGATCAGTCAAAAATTAAAACTGATCTCTAAAAGCTAAAAATTAAAAACTGGTAACTGATTATTGTTTACTGATAACTGATTACTTCCGCGCCATTGCAGCTTTTACGGCCTCCACGATAGCGTTTTCGTTCAGCGCGTATTTTTCCATCAGCTGGTCCGGGGTACCGCTTTCGCCGAAGCTGTCGTTCACGCCTACCATTTCCAGAGGAAGCGGCATTTTGCGGGCCAGAAGCTGGGCAATGCTGTCGCCTAAACCGCCGTTCAGCTGGTGCTCTTCGGCCGAAACCACGCAGCGCGTTTTGCTTACGGACTTTAAGATGGCTTCTTCGTCCAAAGGTTTAATGGTGTGGATATTAATAATTTCCGCATCGATGCCTTGTTCAGCCAGCAGCTTGCCGGCCAGGATCGCTTTCCATACCAGGTGGCCGGTTGCGAAGATCGAAACGTCTTTGCCTTCGTTCAGCACCACCGCTTTACCGATCTCGAATTTCTGGTCGGCAGGGGTGAAGTTCGGCACTACCGGACGGCCGAAGCGCAGGTAAACCGGACCGTCGTACGCAGCAATGGCCAGGGTAGCGGCTTTGGTCTGGTTGAAATCGCAAGGGTTGATCACGGTCATGTGCGGCAGCATTTTCATCATGCCCAGGTCTTCCAGGATCTGGTGCGTGGCGCCATCTTCGCCTAAGGTTAAACCGGCGTGGGAAGCGCAGATCTTCACGTTCTTGCCGGAATAGGCAATGCTCTGGCGGATCTGGTCGTACACGCGGCCGGTAGAAAAGTTGGCGAAGGTACCCGTGAACGGAATTTTACCGCCAATGGTCATACCGGCAGCCAAGCCCATCATGTTGGCTTCGGCAATACCTACCTGGAAGAAACGCTCCGGAAATTCTTTCTGGAAGGCATCCATTTTCAGGGAACCGGTAAGGTCGGCGCATAAACCTACCACGTTCGGGTTGGTGCGGCCCAGTTCCAGTAAGCCCGCGCCAAAACCGGAACGGGTATCTTTCGATTCGGTGTAAGGAAAATCTTTCATCTGATTCAATGTGAAAATGTGGAAATGAGGAAATGTGAAAACAGGTACCAGCCTGTTCCCGGGTTTCCTCTATGTTTTTTTATTATTTCAATTTTTACCTTCGCTTCCTTTTTGTCATCCTGAAAGTGGTACATCCCGCAGCATTGCGGGGGCTGTGATTTCAGAGCTGTTCAGTCACGAGTTTCTTACAGAATGACAAGCGTGTTGTAAGGGTTATTTACTTTTTATCTTCAATTTATTCGTTCCTGGCTTCAACCCAGGCAGCTATCCTTCTACTTTCTTTCCTCCTCTTTCTTCTCTAAACTATTGTCCGAAGAGTTTCACGGTAGTGGTTTTGCCGGAGGTTACGGTTACGTCCTTGGTTTCGGTGTATTTACTGGCCAGGGCGCTTTTGGCGCGGTACACAATCCGGTAATTTCCGGGCTGCAGCGGCAGGTTTATCTTGCTGCTGCTTTCAGGGATGTTGTAGATCCATTTCTGGCTGCCTTCCTTGTCGATGGTGTAAATACTGCCGTAGCCCTGCAGGTCCGAGGTGATATTCAGCAAACCGGGCATGGGGTATGAAACAATGTTGGTTTCACCCTGGCTTACCTTCACGTCGTTCATATACACCCGCGGCAAAGTCAGCAATTCGATGTCGTACTTGCCGGCCAGCAGCTTTTGCTTCGTTCCGTAAGGCACCGCTATCAGGGTATTCGGCGAACCGTTCTTCCGGATAATAGCCGTAACCGTACCGTAAGCCGAAGGCGCTTCCTGGCGAAAATTCAGGTAACCCTGCGGCGCGGTAATGGCGAAAACGTTATGCTTGCCGGCCTTGATCTTCAGGTTCTTCTCCACGATCTGCGGGATGGTGTTTATCACGAGGTCGTAGGTCAGCAGCGCATCGATGTCCAGGATATCGGTTTTGCCGTTCTGGTCAAGGTAATGCACGTAATTGTACTCCGGTTCGCCGGTCACGGTGTTGATGAAGGTCATGTTCACGTTCGTCTCCACCGGTTTCCCGTCTTCGTCCTTCAGCTCCACCGAAACGGTCGTCTTGCTCAGCGTAGTGGTCACCACATCGTCCAGCACGTTCTGGAAGGTCCGGATATCCGCGGCGTTGTAATACTGGCCCACGCATTCGAACTGCTTCTGGAAATCTTCCGTTGCCCCGATCCCGATCACGAAGGGTTTCAGGAAAATGCGCTTTTTCTGCAGCGCCAGCGAGGCTTTGCAGGGATCGCCCTTGCACGATTCCAGCCCGTCCGTAATGATGATGATCACGTTCCGGGAGTGTGGATCGGCGGGAAAATCCTTCGCGCTTTGTTCCAGTGAATACGTGATCGGCGTATTTCCTTTGGGCGTAATGGCCTTGATCCGCTTCTTGATCTGGTCGGAATTGCCGGGGGCAAAACCCACTTCCAGCTTGCTGTCGGTGCAGTTGTTTTCCTTGTTGGGGAACTGGTGGCCGTACACGCGCAAGGCCATTTCCAGGTTCTTGTGCGCTTTCAGGGAATCCACCATTTTCGTAAGCAACTGTTTGGCCACCGTCATCCGCACGCTGTTTTCCCATTTCGCGTTCATGCTGCCCGACCCATCGATCAGGAACAGGATACGGGTTTTCTTGGGCTGTGGGGCGGGGGGCACGTTGTTTTGCGCCTGCGCCGCGAAGCCCAGAAAAAGCAGGAAAAACAGAAGCCGGAAAGATCGAAGCATAACCTGAAAATTTAGGCAGTAGACTTTTTAGTTTAAAAGCATACCGTTTTCAGCGCGCAAGGTTTAGTAGTCGCCGGCCGTTTCTGCGGCCTGCAACAGGGCCTGCTGCAGCTGTGCATCGTTCGGCGCTACGCCGTGCCATTTGTGCGAACCCATCATGAAGTCGATGCCGTAGCCCATTTCGGTGTGCATCAGGATCATTACCGGTACGCCCTGACCGGCAGAAGCTTTTGCCTCTTCCAAAGTTGGCAGCAGCGTGTCGAAATTGTTGCCCTCGGTTTCCAGCACTTTCCAGCCGAAAGCTTCCCACTTGGCGCGCAGGTTGCCCAAGGTCATAACCGCGTCGGTCGGACCGTCGATCTGCTGGCCGTTCACGTCGATGGTGGCGATCAGGTTGTCGATCTTGTGGTGGTGCGCATACATGGCTGCTTCCCAAACCTGACCTTCTTCGATCTCGCCGTCGCCCATCAGCACGTACACCAGCTTGTCGTCGTTGTTCAGTTTCTTGGCCTGGGCCGCGCCGATGGCTACGGATAAACCCTGGCCCAGCGAACCGGAAGCAATACGGATACCCGGCAGATGCTCATGCGTAGCCGGGTGACCCTGTAAACGGGAGTTCAGTTTGCGAAAGGTGCCGAGCTCTTTCACGTCGAAGTAACCGGAACGGGCCAGAACGCTGTACCAAACCGGGGAAATGTGGCCGTTAGACAGGAAGAACAGGTCTTCGCCGGTGCCATCCATGTTGAATTTCGGGTTGTGGTCCAGCACTTTGAAGTACAGGGAAACCAGGAATTCGGTGCAGCCCAGCGAGCCACCCGGGTGACCGGAATTAACGGCGTGTACCATCCGCAGAATGTCGCGGCGCACCTGCGAAGCCATCTGGTTCAGTTCGTCAACGTTCTTGTTATAAGGGTTCATTTTTATAATTAAGAATTAAGAATTTATTTTATTTAGTCGGCTGAAGCCAGGGGTATTGAAAATTTTTTTTATCTATTTATAGCGCCCCGAAAGCCATCGGGGTGCTTTTTGCCCAGGTTAGTCACAAGCGGACGCTTGCGCCATCGGCGAATGGCATCTAGTCAAGGTTCGGTTAGAAAAAACGCTATCGGAAATGCTGAAAAACCTCACTAATGCGTCCCTGTTTTTAACCTTACTCTCAGCCTTTGTCCGGGTATTTTTCCGGCCCTACCAAACAACCGAACCAACGCGGTAATGTTTTGATACAAAAGTCCCGAAACGCTATCCTTCTGGTCCGAAAAAGTGTTATGCCTTGTTGCCGGAAGTCTATAAAGCCAAAAAGTTGAACCGGGAATTTCGCGGTTCAACTTTCGGGCTTAGCTTTTCAGGATCTGGGCGGCGTGGTTTTTCGTGTCCACCTTCGTGATGATGTCTTCGATCTTGCCATTCTCGTCTATAATAAAGGTGTAGCGCATAGTACCCATGTATTTGCGGCCGTACATGCTTTTTTCCTGCCACACGCCGTATTTTTCCACGATCTCGTGTTCGGTATCGGCCAGCAGCGGGAACGGAAGCTCGTATTTCCCGATGAATTTCAGGTGCTTTTTCTCGTCGTCCACGCTAACGCCCAGCAGGGTGTAGCCGGCTTTTAATAGCGCATCGTAATTGTCGCGGAGGTTGCAGGCCTGGGCGGTGCAGCCGGTGGTATCGTCTTTCGGGTAGAAATAAAGCGCTACTTTTTTGCCGCGCAGGTCCGAAAGTTTTACCGGCACGCCGTCCTGGTTTTTTACCTCGAAATCCGGGGCGGTATCGCCGATCTGTAAGGTCATATATTTAAATTGAGAAAATGAGGAAATGTGAAAATTCGGTTTGCTGATAGTTACATTTCACACTTTTTCTAATTATTGAATCTTGGTTTTGTAAACGGCTTCGTTGCCTGCCTGGTCTTTCACCTTTAGCACCACTTCGCCGGACAAAGGTACTTTTTTATCCAGTTTTTCTGACCATAAGAGCGCTTTTTTATGCTCATATTTCAGTAACACGAACTTGCCATCAACTTCCAAACGGTAGGAGGCAATCCCGGAAAGGTCGTCCTGTACCCGGACAGCCACCACGTCCTTATTCTTCATCAGCGGCTTAATGGTTGGCGCAGCCACATCGGAATAAATGCGGTATTTGCCCAAAGTGCGGGTAGTGGTGGAGATGGTATTGCCGTCCCATTTACCGCCTTCATAAATGCGGCTTTTGCCCCAGCCCAGCGAATAAATGGAAGCCTTCGATGGATCCGGCGGCAGGGCCTGTGGTTTCAGGGTAAGTTTTACGGGCTGGAACAGCGGGGTGAACATGTCGTTCACGGTGAAAACGTCTTTGTCCAGGCCGGTCTGCAAGTAAATGGTATCGTACAAAGTGGTAGGGTAGAACACCAGGCCCACGTTGTTGTCGGTGTAGCTGAACTCGCTTCCGGCCGGAACCCGCTGCTTGATGCCGGTCTTGCGCGAGATGCCGCAGAAGGAAAGCGAATCGGGAATGCCGGCGCGCATATCGTACAGGTAAATGTTCCCGGCAGTGGTGCTGTAGCTCGGCACCAGGTTATAAGCCAGGTTGCCGACAAACATTTCCACGTTGCGCAGCTGTTTGGCCGTGTCGTTGGCAATTACTTTCAGGATGTCGCCGGCAACCTCGAAGTTCAGCTGCGGCGCTTTCGGTTTTTTGGCAACCGCACCTGCGTAAACCGGTTTCTTTCCGTAAATCGTGAACCGCAGGATGGTGGTGTTGTTGTACGCATCTTTCAGGGTCAGCACCACTTCGTTGCGGGTATTCGGCTTTATCAGCAGCTTGCCTTTCTGTTCGGCGGTGGTATAGATCGGCAGCGTGTTGCCGTCGTCCACGTAGCATTTCTCGTAGCTGCGGCCGTGGCGTTTCAGCACTTCGTAGTTGATGTGGCAGGAAACCTGGCGGCTTTTTTCCAGCGGGATTTTATCGACGTGGTGCGCATACACCTGCTTGCCGTTCAGGGTTAGTTCCACCACCTGCAGGCCGTTGCGGTTCTCCGATTTGTCGAGCTGGTCATACGCCTGGAATTCCAGCCCGATCAGGCCGTGGGCATATACGGAATCTTTCAGGGTGTAAATATTGCCGGTTTTTAGCGGCACGAACTCGAACCGCCCGAACTGATTTTTTACGCGGCCATCAATGGAAAGCGTGCGCAGGGCAATGTTCTGCAGGGTAGGGGCAATATGGTCCTGGATCTCCTTAAAGCCGTATTTCAGCACGTTGTACTGGTTGTCTTCCTTGTCGCGGACCTCAAAGTGCAGGTGCGGGCCGCCGGAACCGCCGGTGTTGCCGCTGTAGCCGATGATGTCGCCTTTTTTGAATTTGAAGATATCCTTTTCCGGCTTCAGCTCCAGTTCAAAGGTCTGGTTCTCGTACTGTTTGCGCAGCATGAAACCGGCCAGCGGTTCGGCAAATTTATCGAGGTGACCGTAAACCGTTACCAGCCCGTTGGGATGGGTGAGGTGGATCACGTTGCCGTAGCCAAAGGAAGATTGCTTGTAGCGCGAAACGTAACCGTCGGCCGCGGCATAAACCGGTAACCCGATCGTGCCGTCGGTCTTGATATCGATGCCGCCGTGGAAGTGGCCCGGGCGGATCTCACCCATGCTGCCGGCCAGGAAATTCTGAACGCCGGGTTTTATCGGGAACAGGAAATAACCGGGCGGCACATCGGTTGGCGCCTGTGCCCCGGCGGTAAAAACGCTACCAAAAAACGCTGCAAAAGCAGCCGCAACAACACTGAATTTCAAAATATATTTTAAGATAAAAGATTAAATTTTAGTGGAGAATTGAAAATGGAAAATTGATTGGTAAATGGAGAATTGAAAGTGGAGAATTGAAAATTGCTTTTTTGGATCAGGAAAGGTAACCGGACAAAATAATCAATTTCTCTTCGGCATTATGGACCATGAAAAATCAGTTAATTTCCCCATTAACACATTCGCACATCAGCCCATTTTCCAATTTCAATTTTCAATTCTCCATTAAAAAATCATTTTCAAATTAGCACATTTCCACATTAGCACATTAAAAATTAGCACATTAAAAATTACCTGATTTCAAAGTCGAACATCTTTTCTGCTTCGATGAAGCCTTCCAGGCGGTCGCCGACCTGCACGGGACCTACGCCGGCCGGGGTTCCGGTAAAGATGATGTCGCCTTTTTTGAGGGTGATGTACTTCGAAATGAACGCAATGATGTCGGCGAATTTGTGCAGCATCATGCCGGAGTTGCCCTGCTGCCGCAGTTCGCCATTAATTTTTAAGCTGAAACCGATAGCGTTTTGGTCTGCAAATTCAGCGACCGGTTTGAACTCGGAAACCGGGGCCGAACCGTTGAATTCTTTGGCCAGGGTCCAGGGAAGGCCTTTGGCTTTAGCTTTGGCCTGCAGGTCGCGGGCCGTAAAATCGATGCCCAGCCCGATGCCGTCAAAATAATTCTTCGCAAATTTCGGGTCGATGTTCTTGCCTTCCTTCGAGATGCGCAGGATCAGCTCTACTTCGTGGTGAATGTCCTGGGAAAAAGCCGGGTAGTAAAAAGGGGTGTTCTGCCGCAGCAGGGCCGTATCGGGTTTGGTGAAGATCACCGGTTCGTCGGGGATCTCGTTTTTCAGTTCGGCGATGTGTTCGGCGTAGTTCCGGCCTATGCAGAGTATCTTCATAACGGTATCAAAAATCCTTCAAAAGTAAGGCTTAATTTTCAGCGAAAACAGGCTTAACCGAAAGTTTCTTCCGCCGGCCAGCAACACCTTTTGCGTGGCAAAGGATTTGCAGCGCGGGCAAACATTTTATATAGTGGAAAACGTATAGAAACCCGAAATCCGCCCCGGCGGTCAAAACAGTATCTCTTTACGTGTAAAAAGTAAATTTATTATGATAAGAAAGATCTTCCTGGCGGCAAGTTTACTTGTGGCCGCCGGCTGTTCCACGGTGCCGGTTACCGGCCGCAAGCAACTCGACATTGTGCCAAATTCCCAGATGCTGTCCATGAGTTTTTCGGAGTACAGCACGTTTCTGAAGTCGCATAAGCTTTCCGGCGACGCCTCCAACACGGCCATGGTGAAGCGGGTAGGGCAGAACATCCAGCGCGCCGTGGAAACATACATGTCGCAGAATAACCTGAGCAGCGAACTGGCCGGGTTCCAGTGGGAATTCAACCTCGTGGAAGACAATACCCCGAACGCCTGGTGCATGCCGGGCGGGAAAGTGGTGGTCTATACCGGCATTCTGCCCCTGACAATGAACGAAACCGGCTTGGCAGTGGTAATGGGCCACGAAATTGCGCACGCCATTGCCAAACACGGTAACGAACGCATGAGCCAGGGCCTGGTGCAGCAGATGGGCGGCGTGGCGCTGGACGTGGCGCTGGCCAACAAACCCGCCCAGACGCGCAGCCTTTTCCTGAGCTCCTACAACGTAGGTTCCGGACTGGGCCTTCTGAAATACAGCCGCACCCAGGAATCGGAAGCCGACAAGCTGGGCCTGATCTTTATGGCGATGGCCGGTTACGATCCGCAGCAGGCCATTCCGTTCTGGGAACGCATGGCGGCCAAAAGCGGCGGTCAGGCACCTCCGGAATTCCTCTCTACGCACCCTTCCGACGAAACCCGCGTGAACGACCTGCGCCGCCAGATGCCGGAAGCCATGAAATATTACCGTCCGCGGTAAAAAGCCGTATACAAGCCAAACAACCCGTTAAAGTACTATGAAAAAATTTTGGCTGATGGCTATGACCTTGCTTCTGGCAGGCGCCTGCCAGCGCGAAGGAAATTTCCCCGAAGTATCGAACATGCCCGTGGAAAAGGAAGGTGAAGAAATGACGATACCGGGAGGAAAGCTGCTGGCGCAGATGATCTTCGACAGCGTGGCTTATACCGTACAACCCGAACACATGCTGCGGCCTTTCATCAAGGAATTCGGCGATGGCACGGTGGTGGATAAAGCCATGATCAAACGGGTGCAGGCCACCCCAAAAGACAAACCGGCATATTACGCGGTGGGTATCGGCTTGAAGAACGGGGATTTCCGGATGATGGCCCTGGAACTGCACGCAGCCCCGGACAACAGTTTGTACGTGAGTTACAACAGCCGGAAATATATTACCACCAGCCGCGAATGCGCTTTCTGCCTGTTCACTTACGACCATAACGTGATAACCGGCGCCGAATGCGAATACACCGACGAAGGCAACGAATGCAGCTACACCGTTTCGGAATCCAATACGTTCATGCGCTAAACCATGTGGAAGAAAGTGCTCTTAACTGCTGCTGTGGTGCTCGCGGCCGTTACGCTTGCCGGCGATAAACGGAAAGTGAATAAGTGAAACGCTATGTTTAAAATCAAAAAACCTCCGGAGTTATCCGGAGGTTTTTTGATTTTACAATTTATACGGTTCTGTTGCGTAGGGTTTAAACCCTAAGCTACGAAAGGAAGCTGCTGAAGCAAAAGGTTGGCATTTTTAAAAACCTTTCGGTGAATTATCGAAATAGAAGATTGCTGCGCAAGGCAGGTTGAAAACCTGCCAAATAGAAACCCACAAGTTACGCTACGCTAAACTTGCGGGATGGGAGAAAGGGAAAGAAGTAAAACGCTATAGTTTGGGCATAAAAAGCCGCTGGCAAAGCCGGATAAAAAAGCGGGCAGGATGTACATCCTGCCCGCTTTTTTTGTATTCGCAATTCCTTAAAATCTAAGCCTTGAACATGGTCACGCCGCGCAGCTTGATCTTGGTCAGCACTTTTTTGGTGTACAGCGGGAATTCGCCTTTCATCATCCAGTCGTAATAGCTTGGTTCTTTGCTGAGCACATCTTCCACCGGTACGTTCTTGTGCTTCCCGAAATTAAAGACCTCTTTGCCGGCCGGGTTGTATACGATGCGGCCGGAAAGGTCGGCGGTGTTCTGCGCGGTGAATTTGTGCAGCTGCTGCATGTCGTTGCAAACCGGGAACACCTCTTTCAGATCGGCTGAAACCATGGAAACGTTCTCGTAGCGCAGGATCTGGGCTTTCAGGATCTCGTAGGTGGCCACGGTATCGGCTTCCGCGCTGTGCGCATTTTCCAGGGCTTTGTCGCAGTAGAATTTATAGGCTGCCGAGAGTGTGCGCTGCTCCATCTGGTGGAAAATGCGGCACACGTCCACGATCGACCGGTTCGTAATATCGAAATCGATCTCGCAACGCAGAAATTCTTCGGCCAGCAGCGGAATGTCGAACTTCAGTAAATTATAACCGCCCAGGTCGCAGCCCTGCATGAACTCGTACAGGTTTTTGGCAACTTTCGCAAAGGTCGGGCTATCCTTCACGTCGTCGTCGTAGATCTTATGGATCATGCTCGATTCGATCGGTATGGGAATGGTCGGGTTGATGCGGCGGGTCTTCAGGATCTCCTGGCCGTCGGGCATTACCTTCAGCGCGCTGATCTCCACAATGCGGTCGCGGCAGATATCCGTGCCGGTGGTTTCGAGGTCGAAAAACACGATGGGTTTTCTCAGGTTCAGCTTCATGGTTTCTGCGCGGGGCGGTTTATGGTTTAGAGAAATGTTTGTTTATTGTTAACCGGAAAAACGGTATCTGGTTTTAAGAAAAAAGTACATTCGAATGCTGGATTCCAATGGGGGAGAAACAGCATTCCGGTGCATAATCACATTAATTCCTTTATGGAGTCGGATTGCAAATCCGACGGCTATGTTAAGACGGGATTACTAATCCCGCCAAGCAAATTGGCTAGATATAATATCCAGAATCCAGTGTCTAGTATCTAGTATCTAGCGTCTAGAATCCAGCGTCTAAAGGATCTTCTCGGAAATCGCTTTCAGGTCGAGGTTGTCGTAGTTGCCGGAGCTCATCAGTAGCAGGTTCCGCTTTTTCCAGTCCTGGCTTTCAAGGAATTGTGCCAGCGCTTTGCTGTCTGTAAACACCTGAATCTTCGGGTTTTTGAAAGCCTCTTTTATCTCCGTTTCCGATAGCATTTCCATGCGCTTGTGCTCCACCGTTTTCGGGTTGAAATAGACCACCGGGATATCGGCGGCATCCAGGGCACGGGCGTACTGCGGCAGGAAGTTTTTATTCAGGCTGCTGAAGGTATGCAGTTCCAGGCAGGCCAGCAAGGTGCGGTCCGGGAATTGCTTTTTCAGGGCTTCGGTAGTGGCTTTTACCTTGGAAGGGGCGTGTGCGAAATCGCGGTAAATAACCGTGTCTGCTTTTTCGCCGAATTTCTCCAGCCGTTTGGCTGCGCCTTTAAAAGTTGCCAGCGCCTCGTAAAATGCCGAACCTTTAATGCCGATCTGCTTGCAGACCTCTTTGGCCGCGCTGATGTTGCGCAGGTTGTGCTCCCCGAAGATCTGGATCTCTACCGGGTCTTTTTTGGTGCTCAGGTAAGTCTTGCCTTTTTTGATCTTGTGCTCGTGCACGGAATACCCGATGAACCGTACATCGTCGTTGCGCGGTACGCACACGTGGGCCACCTGTTCGTCGTCCTGGTCATAGATCAGGATGCCGGACTTAGGCGTCATGTCGGCGAAGATGCGGAACTGGTCGCGGTAGGTCTTTTCGTCGGGGAACACGTTGATGTGGTCCCAGCTTATGCCCGAGATCACGCCGATGTGGTGGTGGTACAGGTGGAATTTCGGTACGCGCTTGATCGGATCGGAGAGGTACTCGTCGCCTTCAATAATGATGATCGGCGCGTCTTCCGTAAGCTTCACCATGTTTTTAAAGCCTTCGATCTGGGCGCCCACCGCGTAGTCGAACTTGCGGTTATGGTACTGCAGCACGTGCATGATAATGGACGTGATGGACGTTTTGCCGTGGCTGCCGCCGATCACGATGCGCTGCTTGTTCCTGCTTTGTTCGTAAATGAATTCCGGGAAGGAATAAACCGGGATGTTCAGTTCCTGCGCTTTCAGAAGTTCCGGGTTGTCGGGGCGCGCGTGCATGCCTACGATCACGGCATCTAAATCCGGAGTGATCTTTTCGGGAAACCAGCCTTCCTTTTCGGGCAGCAGTCCGGCAGCAGCCAGGCGGCTTTTGGCCGGTTCAAAGATCTCATCGTCGGAGCCCGTAACGTTCAGGCCTTTTTCAGCAAGTGCCAGGGCCAGGTTGTGCATGATGCTGCCGCCGGTGGCAATTAAATGAATGCGTTTAAAACCGTTCGAAATCATCGGAAAAACTAAGTGGGGTAGCAAATGTACGAAAATAAACTGCTCAGCCTAAGCGCGCTTCCCATTTTTGGAAGCACTGCGTTATGCTGCGTTAATATAGCAAAAATGGTATAGTTACAGGTAAAAAAAGTAAGGGAATTTAACCGGCTGAAATTCAGAAAACTTTAGCGTTTGTGCATAAAATGTGGAAAAAGTGAGGGCGTTTTTGGCGTACATTTGCTTGCTTATAGAATGCAGGGCTATGGAAGAGAATAATGTGAAGTTTAAGGCTAAAGGGAAGACGGGTTGGAACGCAAAATCGGTAGTACCGGCCGGAGTAGGTAAATTGCCGCCCCAGGCGCTGGAACTGGAAGAAGCCGTTCTGGGCGCGCTGATGCTGGAGAAGGATGCCCTGACCACTGTGATCGATATTTTGCGGCCCCAGAGTTTCTATAAGGAATCGCACCAGAAGATCTTTTCCGCCATTGTCGGCCTCTTCGATAAATCGGAGCCCATCGATATCCTGACGGTGGTTACCGAGCTGCGCGAACGCGGCGAACTTGAATTCGTTGGCGGACCGTATTACATTTCGCAGCTGACCACCCGTGTGAACTCGGCGGCCAACATCGAGTTTCACGCCCGTATTATTTCTGAAAATTCCATTAAGCGCGAACTCATCGGCATTTCTTCCGAAGTGCTGAGTCGCGCCTACGAAGATACCACCGACGTTTTCGACCTGCTGGACCGCACCGAAGCGCAGCTTTTCGAAGTTTCCGAATCCAACATCCGCAAGAACTTCGACGACATGCGCTCGTTGATGGTGAAAGCGATCAAGGAACTGGAAGTAAAGAAAAACCAGAAAGAAGGCCTCACCGGCGTACCTTCCGGCTTCACGGCCCTGGACCGCATTACCTCCGGCTGGCAGCCTTCGGATTTAATTATCCTGGCGGCACGTCCGGGTATGGGTAAAACTGCGTTCGTAGTTTCCGCGATGCGGAATGCCGCCGTGGAATTTAAAAAACCGGTGGCCATTTTCTCCCTCGAAATGTCTTCGCTGCAGCTGGTAAATCGTCTGATTTCGGCAGAAGCGGAACTTGATTCGGAGAAGATCAAGAAAGGGAACCTGGAGGAATACGAATGGGCGCAGCTAAATCATAAAATTGCCAAGCTTTCCGAAGCCCCGATCTTTATCGATGATACGCCGGGCCTTTCCATCCGCGAGCTTCGTACCAAATGCCGCCGCTTAAAAGCACACCACGACATCCAGATGGTGATCATCGACTACCTGCAGCTGATGACCGGTTCTACCGACGGTAAAGGTCCGGGTAACCGTGAACAGGAGATCGCCTCCATCTCCCGGGCCCTGAAAATGATCGCCAAGGAATTAAGCGTGCCGGTAATTGCCCTTTCGCAGCTAAGCCGGGCCGTGGAAACCCGCGGCGGCGATAAAAAGCCAATGCTTTCCGACTTACGTGAATCCGGTTCTATTGAGCAGGATGCGGATATGGTAGTGTTCCTGTACCGTCCGGAATACTATAAGATCACCGAAGACGAAATGGGTAACCCGACCGCCGGTACCGGCGAGGTAATTATTGCCAAACACCGGAACGGTTCCCTGGAAAACGTGATCCTGAAATTCATCGGTAAGTTCACCAAATTTGCCGACCTCGACGGCGAATTCAATTCCGATTTCAACCCGGGCAGTTTCTCGGCCAGCAGCAATTTCGAAAGCGAAACGCCGGGCACCATCCGTCTGGGCAGCAAAATGAACGACGGCGGCGGCTTCCCGGCCTCCGGTTTCGATGACGAACCGCCGTTTTAATGGATGTCTGAACTGTGATTTGATGTCTGAACTGTGATTTATTTGATTTAGATGATGGCGAGGAAACCGGATGTGAATTCTCAAATATTTTGGATATCAATTCAATCAAATAAATCACAGTTCAGACAAATTTTTTATTATTAAGGCGTTTGAAATTCAGGCTGTCTTCACCAAAATTTATCAGCAACCCGATTTCCAAATGAAAGGCTTCCAGGTAGTTAATTGCCTGGGCCAGATGGGTTGGTTCTAATTTGGAAATAGCTTTTAATTCCACGGCAATTTTTCCTTCCACCAGAAAATCTACCCGTCTGGTTCCGATTTGCTGTTGCCGGTAAAAAACGGGCATTTCGCATTCTCTGATAAAATCGATGTTTGCTAACCCCATCTCTATTTCCAGCGCCCGCTGGTAGATCACTTCCTGAAAACCATTTCCTAAAGCCTTGTGAACCGTCATGGCACAGCCGATTATTCTGGAGGTTAGCTCGGAATATTTGTACTGATTGTTTATCATTCTACATGAATTAGTTTTTTATATCCCCGCAGAAATTAAGTTTACCATCAAAATAATCATTTCAATCAAAAGAATCATAGTTCAGACACTTTTGCTTTTCCCCTGATTCAGACCTACTTTTGCCGCAAGTTTAAACGGCAGGTAGCCGGCAGTTTTTTGCCGGTTTTCCCTACCGTTTTTAAGAACATTTCAGTGAATAAAGACAGATCTTTGAAACCGGTGGCCGTTTGGCTGCTGGTAGGAGTGGGCATGATCATCGTGCAGATCCTGCTGGGGGGCATTACCCGGATCACCGGTTCCGGCCTTTCCATTACCGAATGGAAACCGCTCCTGGGCGCCATTCCCCCGCTTACCGAACAGGACTGGCAAACGGCCTTTCGGAAATACCAGGAGATCGCCCAGTACAAGCGCCTGAATTACCATTTTACCCTTGCCGATTTCAAGTCCATTTATTTCTGGGAGTGGCTGCACCGGCTTTGGGGGCGTCTGATTGGGATCGTATTCTTTATTCCGTTCGTGGTGTTTATCGTGCAGCGGCGGTTTAAAAAAGATATGGTCTGGCCCTTGGTGGTGCTGTTTTTCCTGGGGGGCATCCAGGGCCTTATCGGCTGGATCATGGTGAAAAGCGGCCTGAACGACGAAGACCTGTACGTGAGCCACTTCCGGCTGGCCATTCATTTTATGGCAGCTCTGCTCGTGCTGGTTTATACGTTCTGGTTTGCCCTGAAACTGCTGGTGCCGCCCGGCAAAATGTTCTCGCACAGCGGTTTAAAGTCCTTTGCCCTCTGGATCGTCGGGGTACTGGCGGTGCAGCTGGTTTACGGCGCCTTCATGGCCGGACTCAAAGCCGGACCGTTTGCTCCCACCTGGCCCGACATCAATGGCGCCCTTATTCCGGAAAACATGCACAGCTACCGCGGCCAGGAAATGTCGTTTTTGCAAGCCATCGCCAACCATCCCATTGCCATTCATTTCATCCACCGCGGCCTGGCTTATATTTTGGTTATCCTGATCCTGATCTGGACGCTGCAGGCGCGGAAAGTGTCGGGCAGTTCTTTGTTCAACACCCTGAAATGGCTGCCGCTGGTGCTGGTGGTCGTGCAGGTTTATTTGGGCATTATGTCGGCGCTTACCAGCGTGAAGGCTGTGCCGCAGGGCTGGGGGATTTTTGAATGGCACGCGCAGCTGCATCAGCTGGTGGCCATGTGCCTGCTGCTGTCACTAACGGCTGTGGTTTTTGTGTTGCGCCGGCCAAAAACAGTCTGACTTTTTTCCGCTTAAAACCTACCGTTTTGGTACTGGTAAATAAAGTAAAAGCCCGGCGCATGCGCCGGGCTTTTACTTTTACGAGCTTTCTGATACCGTTTTCTTTTCAGGAAATAAAAGCCACGTCTGCAGAATATTCCCCGTATTTTTCGATGGCCTGTTTCTCATCGATCTGGTTGGACCGGACCAGCAATTCCAGCATTTCCAGTTTCGCTTTCCCGACCTGGGCCTTGGAAACCTGGTTGGCGGTATCCTGTTTGGTGAGGATGGTGGTGGCGATGGTGGCCGCCATGGTGGAAAAAGAAGCCCCGATACACAGGATCTGCCAGACTGGAATGCCGGGATTCGTCGCTGCTTTTAACGTGTCGATGGTTTCCTGACCGCCGATCGCCGGGATCCCGGCCAAACCCGTACCCAGAATGCCGCAGACAATGGCAATATTCAGCAGGCGGCGGTTCTGCGGGCCATGTTTCGAGATGAACCGTTCTACCTGTTCGCGTTTGGCGATGATCTTATTTAACAATTCTTCCATTTTCCGGCGGCGGTTTGGTTAAGAAAAGCAATGGTAAATTCCCATGTAGTTTTTATAACTAACCTGTTACGATGTGGAAAGTTTTAAAACCTGTTTTCCTGCTTGCGGCATAGCCTATTTCCGGAACGGTTCCAGCTTTCCTTTTTTTACCAGGTACGGTTTTTCGGTCAGGTCGAACAACTCCTCTTTTTTATCGGAATAGGCCTCGGTAATTTTAAACGGCTGGTTCCCGTAATGTGCTTTTATCCGGCGGATCTTTTCTTCGCCTTTGCAGGCTTTGCCTTTCACGAGGTACGTTTTGCCGTTGTATTGCGCCACCGTTCCGGCAAAGCCATCAACCGGGAAAAGCTTGAACAGCGGTTTTACGTAAACTTCCAGCGCGCCGGTGGCACAGAATAGTTGCTGCCCTTCTTTGCGGGCTTTTTCCAGGCGTTGCTTTATTTCCGGGTTGAAGTTTTGCGGAAATTCTTTTTTCCAGAATTCCGCCGCGTAACTTTCCACTTTTTCCGGCGGCAGCCCGTCCAGGTAATTAAAAAAGTTTTCCTTGAATTCCGTTTGCCGGATGCGGTTCAGTTTCAGCAGGATCTTGTAATAGATCATTTCGAAGAGGAACCGGATGCGCTTCGGCCTTTTGGAAAGGATGAACTTATAAAATTCCTCTTTCGAGCTTTTGGTGTAGAACGTCTGGTTCAGGTCGAAAACCACTACCTTTATTTCCGCTTTTTCTGCCATGGCGCCGGTATTTGGTGAATAAAGACTTTCACGGTTTTACGGAAATTTGGTTGGCAACCGATAATACCGGAAGGTCAATACCGGTTCAGGCGCTGGATCTTCTTTTTATCGCCTACGATCCAGACGATATCGCCCCATTCGAAGGTGGTGGTGGAATTCGGGTTGAGGATGCGTTCGCGGTTGCGTTCGATCCCGACCACCAGGCCGTTGGTTTTTTCGCGGATGCCGGAACTCAGCACGGTCTGGCCTTTCAGTTGGTTATGCTCGTCCACCACGATCTTTTGCACCGCAATATCTTCCACGTTCAGGTCGCTGGTATCTACTTTTTCGCGCGCATCAAATACCGGCTGGAAAACCTGCATCTGTTCGTCGGTAGCAATAATTCCCACGCGGTCGAAGGGGAGGAGTTTGTTGGATTTTCCGGGCGCGTAGATCAGTTTGTCGCCGCGTTTGATGTAGCCGATGTTTACTCCGTAATGTTCGCGCCAGGCCAGTTCCTGCAGGTTTTTGCCAATGTATTCGGCCAGTGGGTTCACTTCCAGGTCTACGAGGTGGGCATCCCAGGGCGAAAGGTCGGAACTGGGGTGGAAGTGGCGGCGCAGGAGATTGTCGGAACCGGTATTCGCTTCGGCTTCGGCGTTCTCGCGGGCGTGCAGGTTACTGATAAACCGGCCTTCCAGGCGATGGTAAAACTTCTGAATGCTTTTCGAGAACAGGTACAGCACCACCACGATTATCGGTACCGCGATCAGGATAGCCAGGTAGGTGTCGAAAAGGCGTTCCACCCAAATGGCAATGATCACGATCCCGAAAACCCGCCGCAGGATCTCGAGCACCAGCAAAGGGCCCTGGCTGTATTCTTTTTCGAGCCACAATTCCTTGAAATCCAGTTTGTCTGGACGTTTGGTCATTAAGGCCCAGAGGAAAGGCGCGGCCGCCCCCAGCGAAACCACCAGGGCAATGATGCTGCGCAAAATGTTGTTGGCCACGTTCTCGTCTAAAAACGGCAGCAGGAAATTGAGGGACAGTAAAATGAGGGCAAGCAGCACGATCCCGTTGGTAACGGCAATTTTAAGGTAAGCCTTGGTAAGCAGCTTCCATTTGCTTTCCGCCTGGATATTCTGGGTGCCCGTAGAATAGTTATTAATGGCAGTTACCCATTTTTCCGGCAGCACCCCGGAAACATAGTTATATACCGGCCCGGAAAACCGGATCATATAAGGCGTGGTGAAGGTAGTGATGGCCGAAGCGCCAACGGCAACCGGGAAAATAAAATCGGAGGTTACGCCCAGCGAAAGGCCCAGGGCTGCCACGATAAAGGCAAATTCCCCGATCTGCGCCATACTCATGCCCACCTGTATCGCCTGTTTCAGCGGTTGGCCCGAAAGCAGCGCCCCGACAACCGTGCTGAACAACTTGCCGAAAATGGTAAGTAAGGTTACAAAAATCACCGGCCATTTATATTCCATTATCAATTCCGGGTCTATCAGCATGCCCACCGAAACGAAGAAGATAGCACCGAACAGGTTTTTTACCGGGTTCAGGATATGCTCCACTTTTTCGGCGGAAGTGGTTTCGGCCAGGATGGAGCCCATGATAAAAGCCCCCAGTTCCGCCGAAAAACCAGCCTGCACCGCCACCACTACCATGCATAGGCAAAGCCCGATGGACAGGATCAGGAGGGTTTCCTCATCGAGCAGGGGCCTGGCTTTTTTCAGGAGGGTTGGAAGCAGGAAAATACCCGCAATAAACCAGAGCGCCAGGAAAAAAAGCAGTTTCAGAACGGTATAGATCATTTCCGTTCCCTGGAACTGTTGCGTTACGGCCACCGTGGAAAGCAGCACCATTAACAGGATCACCACGATATCTTCCACTACCAGCACCCCGAAAACCACCCGGGCAAATTGCCGCGTTTTCAACCCCAGTTCGTCGAAGGCTTTGATGATGATGGTAGTGGAGGAACTTGCCAGCATCCCGCCCAGAAACAGGCTGTCCATCGATTTCCAACCCATTATTTTCCCGAGTATAAACCCCGAAACCGTAATAAAAATGATCTCCACGAAGGCCGTGATGGAAGCTGCGCCTCCCACCCGCATCAGTTTTTTAAAGCTGAATTCCAGGCCCAGGCTGAAAAGCAGGAAGATCACCCCGATCTCCGCCAGGGTTTTCACGTTTTCGGTATCGGCTACGGTAGGGGTTAACGATAAATGCGGACCAACCAGGAAACCGGCAATGATATAGCCCAATACCAGCGGTTGCTTGATGCTGCGGAATAAAAGGGTGGTAATGGCTCCGACAATAAGGATAAGTGCAAGGTCTTCGATCAGTTTTGGTAAATGGCCCATGCCGTAGGAATCAGTTGCTTTTTCTACCTTACCCCGGTAAAGTAAAAAGGTTTTTAAGGCAAGAACTCATTGCAGACTTTGTTTATTGTGCGGGCACCTCTGATTTTCTAAAAAACCGTAACAGCTACCTCGTTGGCACGAAGGGTGTACCATACGCGTATGCCAACGGTGCGGATGAAAAGGCTGTAGGCGGGGAAAACTGATAATGGCCTCTGCATTAATATAAAAGCAACAACCTCCTTATTCTAAAGGGAATGCGGGAATTTAATGTGCTAAAGGCAAAGGATTTTTATACTAATAAATTGGTAATTAATCATTTACGGCCATGATTTTTTTGTATGGTATGAACTATAAACATTTGGAGATACAGGTGGTTTGTGTTAGTGTGTTCTAACATTTACAAGTATGATACAAATCTATCTAAAGAGTATTCGGTGTAATACTGAAACAAATGAAATTGGTGCGGATGAACCTTATGTGCTGGTATCCGCCGTTAATTTAGAATCGGGCGGGTTTATTCCGGCGTTTGAGGTAATTCGGTATGGTCCGTTTCCGGACGTAGATAATGGCGAAACTCATTTGGCGCCCGGTATTGGCAGATCCTTTTGGAGCCTTACCAATACCCCTGCTCAACTAAGTGATCCGGAAGATGTGATATTCGTGGTGGCGTTAATGGAAAATGACGACGGTAATCCAGAAGCTGTGCGGGGAGTAGTTAAGACGGTAGTTGCTTCGTCTCTTGCGAGCAGCCTGAATTTTGACCGGAACGATAAAGTAAACAAGCTTATTAATGATATAAATGCAGTTTTGGGAGTTCCTACTGGCGCTCCAAATTTTGATGATAAGGTCGGAGACCCACAACAAATCCTGTTCACCCAAGCGGAATTTAACCAGGCAGAAACCGGTCAGGCAGTAGAAAAGGCCTTAAACTTTATTGGGGATGGCGGAAGCTATACCCTGCGATTTGAGGCCCGTAACCCGGTTCCATTCCCGGGAGATTTGCTTTGGCACAAGCATGATGGCTGGGAAACCGGAGCCAATACCTGGGCAAATAATAAGGGTGCAAAGGTAGGCGTTAGCTGGCAAAATTTCAAAGATGTATTTGCTACCAGCGATGGCGTGATTTACGCCATTCAGACCAACGGCGATCTTTTATGGTTCAAGCACAATGGCTGGCAAAATGGTGCCGTCCAGTGGGCAAATAATGGCAATGGCATTAAGGTTGGAAATGGCTGGCAAAATTTCAAAGATGTATTTGCTACCAGCGATGGCGTGATTTACGCCATTCAGACCAACGGCGATCTTTTATGGTTCAAGCACAATGGCTGGCAAAATGGTGCCGTCCAGTGGGCAAATAATGGCAATGGCATTAAGGTTGGAAATGGCTGGCAAAATTTCAAAGATGTATTTGCTACCAGCGATGGCGTGATTTACGCCATTCAGACCAACGGCGATCTTTTATGGTTCAAGCACAATGGCTGGCAAAATGGTGCCGTCCAGTGGGCAAATAATGGCAATGGCATTAAGGTTGGAAATGGCTGGCAGAATTTTAAGACTGTTTTTGCTACCAGTAACGGGGTAATTTATGGCATTCAACCTAACGGCAATTTACTATGGTACCGGCACGATGGCTGGCAAACAGGCGCCAGCAGTTGGGCAAACAATAGCGGTGCCATAGTAGGAAATGGCTGGCTAGCTTTTACATCCGTTTTTGCTACCAGTAACGGGGTCATTTACGCCATAGAGCCAAACGGTCAATTACTTTGGTACCGGCACAATGGCTGGCAAAATGGTATATCCGATTGGGCTAACAATGGCAATCATTTACTCGTTGATAATGGATGGCAGAAATTTAAAGATGCATTTGCAACCTATCGAATACCTTCCGCCAGTAATTGGGGACCTGAATGTATTATTTATGGTATTCAACAATAAACTAGTAGTGGGGTACCAGGCAAAAGCGCCAAAAATGCTGTGAATGCCGGTATATTTTTAAAAGGTCAACCACCTTAAAAAGTCTCAGAAATCAACAAAAAAGCCGCCCCGATGCACTTCGGGGCGGCTTTTTGTCAAATAGTGATAGCGTTTTTTACTTCAGCTTCATGGAAGTGATGATGCCGTTGATCTTTTCGGTCAGTTTCTGGTTGACCTGGTCGTAATCTTCGGCTTTTTCCAGCTTTTCGTTTACGCTGAAATAGAACTTGATCTTTGGTTCGGTGCCGGAAGGACGGGCAGAGATCTTGGAACCGTCGGCCAGGAGGAACTGAAGCACGTTGGAGCTTTCGGTACCGGTTTCGGTTTCCGCGCCGGTTTCCAGGTTGCGGATCTTGCCGGTCTTGTAATCGCGCAGCTCCACTACTTTGGAGCCGTTGATCTCCTGCGGCGGGTTCTGGCGCAGGTCGGCCATCATCTGGGTGATCTCTTCGGCGCCGCGCATGCCCGGTTTGGTAATCGAGATCAGGTCTTCCTTGTAGAAACCGAATTCCTTGTACATTTCCAGCATCAGCTCGAACAAAGATTTGCCCTGGTCCTTGGCTACTGCGGCCATCTCGGCAATAAAGGCGCAGGAAGAAATGGCATCTTTGTCGCGCACGAAATCGCCAACCATATACCCGTAGCTTTCTTCGCCGCCGGCGATGTAGGTCATGCCGTTACCGCTTTGTTCCTGTTCCCGGATCACCTCGGCAATGTATTTAAAGCCGGTCAGGGTTTCGTAGTTCTTCACGCCCATCTTTTCGGCGATGGTGTTGATCAGGTCGGTGGTCACGATGGTGTTCACCACGTATTCCTTGCCGGTAAGTTTGCCTGCTTGCTGCCAGGCTTTCAGGAGGTAATAGATCAGCAGGCTGCCGGTCTGGTTACCGTTCAGGAGTACGAATTCGCCTTTCAGGTTTTTCACGGCAATGCCTACCCGGTCGGAATCCGGGTCGGTAGCCATCACGATGTCGGCGTCCACTTCCTGGGCTTTTTTCAGGGCCAGGTTCATGGCTTCCTTTTCTTCCGGGTTCGGGTAAACCACGGTCGGGAAGTTACCATCCGGCGTAGCCTGTTCTTCCACGATAGAAACGTTGGTGAAACCCAGGCGCTGCAATACCCGCGGAACCAGGGTTATGCCGGTGCCGTGCAGCGGCGAATAAACGATCTTCAGGTTGTGCTGGCGGTGAATGGCCTCTTTAGAAACGGAAAGCTCGGCGATCTTATTCAGGTATTTTTCGTCGATTTCTTCACCAATTATATGGATGTTCTCCGGCTTGCCCTGGAATTTTACCTCGTCCACCGACTTGATAGCCAGCACTTCGTTGATGATGTTCTTATCGTGCGGGGCAGTTACCTGGGCGCCGTCGTTCCAGTACACTTTGTAGCCGTTGTATTCTTTCGGGTTATGCGATGCGGTCAGCACCACGCCGCTCTGGCAGCCCAGTTCGCGGATGGTGAAGGAGAGTTCCGGGGTAGGGCGCAGGGCTTCGAAGAAGTAAACCGTAAAACCGTTGGCCGAAAAGATATCGGCAGCGATCTGGGAAAAAGTATCGGAATTGTTGCGGCTGTCGTGGGCGATGGCCACTTTTATTTCCTGGTCCGGGAAGGATTTCAGCAGGTAATTGCTCAGACCCTGCGTGGCCATACCCAGCGTGTAGCGGTTCATGCGGTTGCTGCCGATGCCCATAATGCCGCGCATGCCGCCGGTCCCGAATTCCAGGTCTTTGTAAAAGGCGTCGTTCAGGGCGTCGGTCTGGTTCTCGTCCTGCAGTTTGCGGATCGCAGCTTTGGTATCTTCGTCGTAGTTGCCTTCCAGCCAGGTGGAAATTCTGGTTTGGGCGGTATTTTCTAAAGTCATAGTTCTATTTCGGTATTCTATTCGCAAAATAACGGTTTCTGCCGCAGCTTCAAATGTTATTCCCGAAAATTGATGGTAAATTAATAGGGTAACGTGAACTCTGGAATTCTTAATGAAAAAAGCTAACAGAGCCCGGACATCTCGACGACAGGAGTAACTAAGTTCAGCGTAGCTAAACCGAAGGTTAGGGCGTAGCCAAACGTAAGTTCAGCGTAGCTAAATCTCCAATATTTGCAGGTAGACCTGAAAAAAGCATCTCCTAACCACCTTCAACTCATAACTCTGAACTTCACAATTCTTAACTGGTTTTCGCCCTCAAGCCGGGCGCGCTTCGTTTCTGCGTTCGCGACCTGTACATTTCCTGGCCGCATGCGGCCTGCCTCCGGCACCGAAAATCTACGAGGCCGCTCACACAGAAACTGGTATAGTACCCTTTGTAGCTGGCTGTAAAAATGCTATCGCTTTCTTCAATAAAGTAGGCTCAGGGGCGCTGCGCTATGCGAAATGCGTGTATTCTAATTATTTTATTTTTTGGAATTTCCGTGTTTACGTTTGGGTAAGGAAAGCTTACATTTCCTTCATGTCTAGCAGGTTGGGGAAAGTGGTGAGGATGCGCTGGAATTGCCAGTCGCCGTCCACTTTTTTAAAGAGCATGGTTTGCCCATTCACTTGCTTGAACAGGTAACCTTTCGCGCGGCTATCGGCGCCCAGCGCGACCTGGGCCAGCACGGTAACCACCCCGTAATCGCCTTCCGGCTGCGTGATCTGGGTAACCCGCACAAATACCAGGTCTGCCTTGCGGGTGGTATCCATGATCTGGGCTTCGTTCTGCAGCAGGAGTTTTACCTTTTTCACTTCCGGCACGTCGGCATCGGTCAGGTAAATAGGTTTTTCTTCCGGGTGCTCCAGCGAGGTCATTTTGTTGTAGAGCACCACCTGCTTTTTATCGGGTATATCCGCGTAATCGGGCAGGGTGTGTTGTTTACCCACGGCTACGTTCAGGGCGGCGCGCATAAGGTCTTTCTGGACGGGAGAAAGGACCGCCTGGGAAAAAACGGTATGCGCAAAGCACAAAAAGCCAAGGCAAAGCAGGGCAGATCTGGAAAACATTTTCATAAGTCTGTTTATTTTAGAAGCTAAAAAAACACCTTCGCCTTGCGGCAAAGGTGTTTCTTTCAGACAGGTCGTAAAAAACGGCTTAAAGGTTGCCCCGGATGGCCTGCTCGCGCTCGATTGCTTCGAACAGGGCCTTGAAGTTGCCTTTACCGAACGATTTCGCGCCTTTCCGCTGAATAATTTCAAAGAAAATAGTTGGACGGTCCTGAATCGGTTTGGTGAAGATCTGTAATAAATAACCTTCTTCGTCGCGGTCCACCAGGATGTTCAGGTTTTTCAGGTCTTCGATATCCTCATCGATATGGCCCATTCTGGAAACCAGTTCGTCGTAATACGTGCCCGGCACAACCAGGAATTCCACGCCGCGGTTGCGCAGTTCGGCAACCGTGTGCAGGATGTCGTGGGTGGCTACGGCAATGTGCTGCACGCCCGGGCTGTGGTAATAATCGATGTATTCTTCGATCTGCGATTTTTTCTTGCCTTCGGCCGGTTCGTTGATTGGGAATTTCACGTAGCCGTTGCCGTTGGAAACCACTTTGCTCATTAAAGCCGTGTATTCGGTAGAAATGTCGTTGTCATCGAAGGTGATCAGCAATTTAAAGCCCATTACGTCTTCGTAGAACTTGATCCATTCGTTCATTTCGCCCCAGCCCACGTTGCCAACGCAATGGTCCACGTATTCCAGGCCAAGCGGTGTAACCGGGAAATTGCTTTCTTTTTTCACATAACCGGGCATGAAAGGGCCGGTGTAATTTTTACGCTCCACAAACGTGTGGATGGTTTCGCCATACGTATGAATTGAGGCGGTTTTCACTTCCCCGAATTCATCGGTTAAGGTTTGCGGCGGCGTATGTGATTTCGCGCCGCGTTTTACGGTTTCGTTATACGATTTTTCAGCATCATCTACCCAGATCGCCAGCACTTTAACGCCGTCGCCGTGCTTGGCCACGTGTTTGGTGATCTCGGATTCCGGATCCAGGGAAGTGGTTAGCATGATCCGGATCTTGCCTTGCTTCAGCACGTAAGAAGCGCGGTCGCGCAGACCAGTTTCAGGACCGGCGTAAGCGATCATTTCGAAGCCAAAGGCCGCCTGGTAATAAAAAGCCGACTGCTTGGCATTCCCTACATAAAACTCGATATAATCGGTACCGTTTAACGGTAAAAAGTCAACTGCCTGATCGGTGGCAGGTGCCTGTGCTGTTTCCTGGTTCATAATAAATGGATGTTTTTAGAGTGCTAAGTAATGCAAATCTAAGCAATTACGGCCTATTTTGAAATGCAGGCCCTTTTTAAAGCCGAAATATTTGCCGTATTATTTGCAATTCGCGGCGGTAGTTTTAAAATTTGTAAAAACATCTGAACTATGAACACGGAAGAATTAAATAAAATGCTGGTTGCCCTCATCGAAAAGAAGCAGGAATTGTCGAAGCTTCCTTACTCCGACGACCGCTACGACGACCTGGAGGAAGAGCTGCACGACCTGGAGGACGATTTCAACGAGGAGTTCGGACCTTACCTGGAAGATGTGCTGGAAGACGTGCACGCCAAGATCTGCCCGGATACGGATGTGCTGCTGCCAACGGCTTACCTGCCGAATTCTCTGGAAGGCGAAAGCGGCTCCGACCAGAAAGAAGGTGTTTGGGTAGATTACGACGAGTTCCCGGGCAAAGAATCGCGCCTGGTGCTCATCCCGAACCCGGTACGCCTGATCCTTTCCGTAGGCAAGAACGTGAAGAAAGAAGTCTGGAAAGCGTAGTTTTTAAGACGCTGGCTACTGGATTTTAGATATTAGACTTTCCTTTTTGGGAAGCGGAAACGCTATACTTTTTGTGATGAAAAGTATAGCGTTTTTTTGTTGTTTTATAAATCTGCAAAATTGATTACCTGTCATTCAGGAATTACTACTTTGGCCAATAGTAAAATTGCGATAATTAAAGTTATGATTGATAAGCCAGTTCCTGCAAAAATTTTTCTAAAGTTGAAAGATAAGAAAGATACTGGTGAAGAATTGATTAGTCTATCAGGAACACTTTACCAACAGAATCTAATTTTTTCAGAGCCAAGAGAGCTACGAAGAAAAGGTACAAGGCTTGAATTAACCGTTGTTTTCAGAGATTTATTTTCTTACAACAATTGGCAGAAAACTATAGGAGATTTAGAATTTTGGACTGAAAAATTTAAGTCACTTCTTTCAGAAGAGCCAAAAACCAAAGCAGAAAAGGATGTAATTATTGAAGTTGACCAAGTATTTAATTGCAGCTGTCAACAACCGGAATTTTACATTTTGCAGGGAAGGTCATTACAGTATGGAGAGGAGCTAACCTGTGGCACTTGTCTGGGGCAAGTTTCTTATTCCAGAATTCCTTTACAGATCGAAATTGAAAACTGGCAAAACCATTATCAAAGAGTTTATCTCAATTGGCTGGAATCCAGTTTTTTTGAAAAAGAAGCTTTCAAAGAACTAACAAATTATGAAAAGGGGGAGCTAAATATTGAGGGTGAGAAAATAAGAAGCCAACTTTCAGCCTATTTCAAAATACCGGTTTACATGCTTCTTTTTTCTTACGAATCAGCTAATCAAAATTGTTTGATTTGCGGTTCAACTGGAACAAAATCGGGCCTGAATTCACCGAAAAAAAATTGCATGAAATGTAATACTATTTTTGGATTTGAGGATCAGCTTTAAATCCCTTGATAATTCAGATCCTAAACGCCATGCTTTTTACCTCAAAAAGTGTAGCGTTTTTTTCGCGTTTCCAGGTAAAATGCTGGTGCTGAGGTACCCTCTTTTTATAACCCCTTCAAATCCCTAACTTTGCATTCCGGAACGCTATGCTTTTCTGCGCAAAAGGTATAGCGTTTTTTGTTGGAAAAGCGGCCGGGAAGTATCGGAAATAAGCATTTATGGATCACAAACATTTCATCATTCACAAACCTTACGGGTACCTTTGCCAGTTTGTGTGCGAGCATCAAAATAAAAAGCTTTTAGGCGAATTTTACGATTTTCCGCAGGGTACCATGGCCATCGGTCGCCTGGACGAAGACAGCGAAGGCTTGCTTTTACTGACTACCGACGGCAAAATGAGCGAATTCATCCGCAGTAAAAAAGTAGAAAAGGAATATTACGCGCAGGTCGACGGCCTTATCACGGAGGAAGCCATCGCAAAACTGCAGCAGGGCGTGGAGATCGTGAACCGCAGCGAAACCTACCAGACCCTTCCCTGCAAAGCTTTTAAAGTAGAAACCATACCAGATTTTCCGCAGCGCCGCCGCAAGATCCGCGACGACCGACACGGCCCAACCAGCTGGGTTTCCATAACCGTTTGTGAAGGCAAAAACCGCCAGGTCCGCAAAATGACCGCCGCCGTAGGTTTCCCGACGCTGCGCCTGGTACGGGTGCGGATCGGGGAGATGCAACTTGGGAATTTAGATGCCGGCGAAGTGCGGGAAGTGGAAAGTTTTGTGGTCGAAAATGCTGATCTACCCGTTACCCCTGATCTCCTTACAGAAACGGAATGTGTAGCATTATGAATGCAAAAGACCTGATCCAAAACCTGCAGTTACAGCCGCATCCGGAAGGAGGTTATTACAAAGAAACCTACCGCTCCGGGCAAACGGTAGCGCTTGGCAATGAAAAGGTACGGAACGTCAGCACCGCCATCTATTACCTGCTGGAGGGTGCGGACCGGTCGGCTTTGCACCGGATCCAGTCGGATGAGCTTTGGTTTTTCCACCAGGGCCAGCCTTTGGAAGTCGTGTCTATCCAGGACGGTCAGCTGGTTTCTATTATTCTGGGTAATGATGTGGCAAACGGGGAAGTGCCGCAAGCGATGGTTCCGGCAAATTCATGGTTTGGCGCCCGGATCAAAAGCGGTTCCGGCTATTCTTTGGTAAGTTGTACCGTAGCCCCCGGTTTCGATTTTGCAGATTTCGAGATTGGAAAAAGGGAAGACCTGTTGCAGGAGTTTCCGCACTTGGAAGGGGGTATTGAGGCTTTTACGAAGTAGTTGTCTGAATCAGTAACGAAGTTCGGCGTAGCTAAACCGAAGGTTAAACATAGTTAAATCGAAGATTCTGCGAAGCTAATTTTCAGAATTTCTCAAGTATGGCGCAGGATTCTGATATCAGGGTGAAGAATAATTTTCTGGAATCGGTTATTTCACCCATAAATGATACGAACAGGCTACCATTTACGGTCCTTATTTAACACCAATAAAAAAGCCACCGTTTTAACGGTAGCGTTCATTTATAGAGGTTTTAAGTTGAATTTTGTAATCATCTGATTTGCTTTAGCGAGTTTTTCAGGGAAAAGAACTTTGTTGTCATATTTATTAAGGTCTTTATTTACCTTAACAGTAACTCCCGTTTTTTCCTTAGCACCGGCTTTTTTTTCTTTTTTAGGTTTCATGCTTTATAAAGTTACTTTCTTTTAGCCAAAAAAGCAATGTAGTTCCTGTTCTTAACGAAAGGTTCAGGGTTGCCGTTCTCTGTAATTCCGGAAATTATGAAATCCTTACTTAACTCGTTGTATTCTAAACTTAATAATCGTCTGTAAAGCCTTGTTCTGGCTTCTGTGCTTCCAGAAAATAAAATTGTAGCTTCCGGGTGATGTTTTGTAAATTCATACGCAGAGGCTACTACGGTAGCCAGAACCTTATCCCGATCGGAATTATTAGAAGTAATGTTATCAGATATGGTTCCGTCTTCAGCTAAATCACCAAAACCTAAATTATAAAGGCTTGGAATTACAGTAGGGGTATATTGGATAATCTTTTTTATTTCTTTAAGCGGCCCAATGCTTGTAAACTCATAAGTTAAGCCATTGCCGGAAGTCTCGATGTGCTCATACTTTGGGTAATTCATTCGTAAAATAATATTTTAATAATGTTATTTTTATTATATACGATGATAAGAAATGCTTAAATTATACAACTAAAAAAAATTACACCTTCGGCAGATACCCTACTTTTTCCCGCACTTTCGCTATGGTTTTGCTGCCAATGGCATTTGCTTTTTCGGCGCCGATCTTCAGTTTGGCATCAAGTTCCGGCAGGTTATTCATGTAATGGTTAAAGATCTCGCGTTCCTTGGCAAAACGGCGCATGATAACTTCGTACAGCGCGGTTTTGGCGTGGCCGTAACCGTAATTGCCGTTCAGGTAGTTCTGGCGCATGGTTTCGGTTTCTTCCGGCGTGGCCAGCAAGGCAAATAACTTGAAAGTAGTATCGGTTTCCGGGTCCTTCGGTTCTTCCAGGGTTTTGCTGTCGGAAACAATGCTGCGCACGGTCTTCAAAAGCTCTTTTTCCGGCACAAAGATGTCGATGATGTTGCCGTAGCTTTTGCTCATCTTTTCGCCGTTCAGGCCCGGGATCGTCATGATGGCTTCTTCCACCTTGGCTTGCGGTAATACAAAGGTTTCTCCGTAGCGGCCGTTGAAGGCGCTGGCAATGTCACGGGCAATTTCCAGGTGCTGAATCTGGTCTTTTCCTACAGGCACGAATTCGGCGTCGTACATCAGGATATCGGCGGCCATTAATACCGGGTAGGTAAACAGACCGGCGTTCACATCGGCCAGGCGGTTCGATTTATCCTTGAACGAATGGGCGTTGGCCAGCATCGGGTAAGGCGTGAAGCAGCTCAGGTACCAGGTAAGCTCGGTCACGTTGGGCACGTCGGACTGGCGGTAAAAGATATGCTTGTCGGTATCGAAACCGCAGGCCAGCCAGGCTGCCGCCACCGCATACGTATTCGCGCGCATTTCATCTGCATTCCGGATGGTGGTCAGCGAATGCAGGTCCGCAATGAAATAAAGCGATTCGTTAGCAGAATGCTCCGATAAAGTAATTGCCGGGAGAATGGCCCCCAACAGATTGCCTAAGTGTGGCCGGCCGGTACTCTGGATGCCGGTTAAGATACGTGCCATAGTTGTACAGATTTTAGAAGTGCAAAGAAACGAAATGCCGGCTAATTATCAGTGATCAGTTACCAGTAATCAGTTATAGGCTTTTAGTTATGAGTTTAGAGTTAAAAGTTATGAGTTGAATCTCTTGTGTTTTCGGTATCCAACAACTGCAGGCTTTTATTATTATGAATGCGGTAAGTTCCGATCTATTTTCGGTAAAACTATTAACGAATCTACTTTTAAAGACAAAATTTTAATGGAAGTTTACCGAAATATCAAAAGCTATTCCCCTTTGTTTAACCCAACTCATAACTTATAACTCATAACTCATAACTCCGTGTTAGGGTGCGCGATCGGGTCCAGGACGGCTTCTTCTTCCAGTTCGTGGGCGATTTCACTGCCTAAGTACAGGTCGATCAGGTAATGCGCCAGGTAAAGCACCGGGGTCAGGACTACGGCTACCGTGAACTTGTAAATGTAGTTGATGATGGCCACCGAAAGCACCAGGTCAAAGGTCCAGTTTCCGAACAGGTAGAAGGCCACGTACAGTACCACGAAGCTATCCACCAGCTGGGAGACGACAGTGGAACCGGTAGCGCGGAGCCAGATCATTTTGGTGCCGGTAATTTTTTTCAGCCACTGGAAAATGGTGGCGTCCAGGAGCTGCGCCAGCAAAAAGGCCGTTATGGAACCGAGCATGATCCCCAAACCCTGCCGGAAAATGCTGTTGAAGGCAAAATCGATGTTGAACGGGTTGCCGGCTGCGTCTTTGGAATTGATGTCGAGCCAGAATTTGGCCGGCGGCAGTTTTGTAACCAGCATGATCGTAAGGAAGCTATACGCAATTAATGCTACGCCCAGCCAGCTGATCTTTTTTACGCCGGTCTTGCCGAAATACTCATTGATGATGTCGGAAGTAATGAAAACCACAGGCCACATCAGGGCGCCGGCGGTCAGGTTAAAATCCAGCTTCAGGTCGGAAAATAGGCGGAGTTGGGCCGGTTGCATGCCTAACGTGCTTTCCCCGGAAAAGATCTTGACCCCGATGATCTCGGCCAGCAGGGCATTGGTCAGGAAGATGCCGCTGAGCACCAGGAAGAGCTGCGTTTTCTTGTTCTGAAATTTACTGTTCGGTAGCATGCCCGAAAGGTGCGAAAACTATGGGAAAAACGCTATGGTTTGGAGGGGAAAAGTAAAGGGGGTAACGCTTTGTTGCTTAACAAAGGGCCGGGTTGAATGGTAAATACTGGTTTTAAAGAAAGGAGATTGTTTATCCGGGAAAAATTAAAAAACGTGTTCAATGCGCCGGAAAAATTAATTTCTAAAGCCAAGCTGGTTTTGGTGAAAGTTAAAATTGATTACCCTGGTCAAGCCAGTAATGCCAGTCCGCTACTGCTTCTATGGTTTCCGGGGCGGCTTTTTTGTGCGGCATAAGCTGCGCTAAGGGTACGGCAAGGGTTCGCTTTTCCCACTGGGTTACAACGTACATCTCGTGCAGGCATTCCTGTTCGGGCGCCATTTTCTCAACCGTTAGTTTATCACTCTTCCGTAGGGGTGAAATTGCCCGTTCGCTAATACATTCCGCTTCAAACGGGAATTGGATCTTGCCTTCCAGGTAATAATACCAACCCATTGCTGCTTCTTCTTCAATATAAGCATCTACCAACACTTCTTTCGCAATCCGTTCCTCCCGTTCTTCGTCTTTTGGTGTACCAGCCATAATTGTGAGTTAAGCTGCAATGGCATCTAAAACTGCCGAAAATGAAATATATGTACTATACCTTACTAAGGGTTTTCAGTTGGAGAATTTACCTAAAAGGTTGGGAAACTATGGAAAAACGCTATTATATTAAAAATTGCTTCTCTCTCAGCTTGTAAACTTCATTTTTTAACTGGTCAAAATTGCTGGTTTCCACGACTTTAACCAGGTCGGAATTTTCAAGTCCGCAAGCTGTTGTGGTGATTACAGGAATACCTTTTGAAATTGCATTTAAAATTTGCCTTGGTTGGTGTTCAATGTAGGTTGGGTAAATTATTAAGCCTATCTGGTTGAAGTCGCCGTTAAATTTTTCGACTTTCAGGGGTTCCCAAAAATTATCTTTTTCCAATGTCCGGCCACCAATTGCCAGGTCGAGGTTCAATTCTTGTGCAAGTCGCTTCATTTCGTATGCGCCTTTTCTTCCGACCGCAGAAGACGGGAAGAGAATTTTATTTCCTCTTACCGGTCCTTCTGGCGCATTCGGAACATGCCAGTTCAGTTTTTCAACTTTATTCCTAAAGATCTCTGCAAGCTCAGCGTGCGAGGTAATAACTTTTCTTGCTTTGGTAAGAGCTTTATTTTCGAGTTCAACTAACCTGTCTGAGGCCCTGAAGTCTTTTAGCGTGAGGCTGTCCGGGTATTTTGAATGAGCAAAGTCCAGCCTTTCGTGAAGTTTTTCAATTGGAAGACGGGTCAATAAAACATCAAAGGTTCTCCCGCCCAAAGCGCCGGTTTCATAAACGAATGGCAGCAGGTTTTGGGAAATTACCACATGCGTCGACTCAACCGGAATTTGTCTTACGGCAGCCTGAGCAATTTTCTTATCGAGCTGTAAACTCAATTCAAAAACATTGTTCCTAAGCTTATCGGCAAATCTTAACCTGAACGCGCGGTAGAATCCCTGTAAAGTTGTAGAAGTGGTGGTCTGGGGGTTCTTTGTTTTCCAGGCGTAGCGGTCTGTTTTAATGAATGGGCTCTTTTTTACAGGAACAATGAAAAAATCCGTGTCGACAGCAGTTTTCTCCAGGTAATTATCAAATTCAGGCCATTTTTCGTCAAGGATAAAAGTCGTTGTTGCGGTTTCCTGTTTAACCGAAGTTCTTTCCTGGTGCTTGTAACAGGCATGGTTTCCGCAGGAATAGCAGTCGTTTAGTTTGTGTGTTTGTCTCAGACTGAAATTCAGTCCTTCTGATTCAGGGGTTTTCTGTTTGCTTTTGAAGCTTACAATTAATTTGTCGGCGCTCAGATCTGCTTCGATCCGAAAGTCAGAGCTTGCCTTGAAACGCAGATCAATGTAATTCCATTTTACAGTTGCATCACGGTCCTGCTCTGCCAGTGAGCCCGGAATAACTTTCGTGTGCCTGTGTCTTTCAATAATTTCAAAATTTGCTTTTAGAGCTGTATCGTAAAGAGCATTGGAAAGCTGGCAAAGTCCGCCCGCAATTGTTGGTACGATACAGCCTTCCCTGATTTCTCTGCCTGTTACGTAGCCTTTTCCCAGGTTGGGATTACCAATGTGTTTCCAAAAGCTAAATATTTCATTTGCCTTAATTTCAACTCCATTAAGTTTGCGGGCTGCGATCCGGAGATTTTCAATTTTTCCTGCGGTCAGAATCCAATTGCCTTTGTTGTCGGAAGGATTCCAAAGGTCACTTTCCGAAAAAGCAATAACGGGTTCATTTACGAGAATTTGGCTGGTATTGAATTTTCTGACAGGCGAAAGTAAATTTTTAAAAAAGCGGTTCCCGGTAAACACCATTGTTTTCAGCCTGAAAACAGTGTCGTTCATGAAAGTATGTTTTTCTGATAATTGCTGGCTGTTCACTGTTTCGTCTTCGTATTAGGCCCAACTTGTTTATACCAGCGTAAAAAATATTAAAATACGCTGGCTTGTCTCCATTCAAGGGGCATACCAGCGTGTGGATTACGTCGGCTATTGTTAAATATAAACAAAAATCAAATGTTCAGGTAGTTGAAGCGGTATTTATTCCGTCGATTCACGTAGGTTGTTGGTGAAAAACAAGCAACAACGGCGACTATAGAAAACCGATAAACTATACTTTATGCAGTACAAGCCCATCGGGACGCTTAAAAAAAATTATACGAGGCAGAGACAATTAACCTGTGCGGGCAGCTGGCAAAGGCTACGTTTGGTATCCCGGTTTTACAACTCCGTTATTTCCGCTTCGAATAATTGCTGCAGGTCCTTTTTCGATTTACTGCTTTCGTGGCTGAAGGCGGCAATGGTCAGGATGTAAACGAAAAGCAACATGCCGGCCGGGATGAAAAGGAATGCCATGAATTTGGGATCGGTACGCGCTTCCTGCAGAAACCCGAAAAATGCATAGATCACAAAACCGCACCAGAAGCAAATAAATACGATCACGGCCATATGCAGCCGCATTTTTACGTTTATGGTTGTTCCGTTTACGTCCGGGGAAATTTCGCCTTTAATCTCCGGCCGGAAGGAATTCCGGTAGCGGATCAGTCTGCGTATTTGAAAGGTGCGTCCGTCTATTTTTCCTTCGTAGGGTTTGGCTGTTTTTTGGAACAGGTTGAACCGAAAGGTCTTTTCCGGTTCCATAAAATCAGTCAGCCTCCGAATGATCTCGTCTTCCTTTAATTTGGTTTTGCAAGTCAGATTTTCAAAAGGCAAGAGAGGCATGGCAGTTAAGGTTGGTTAAAGCCGGATTACCTTCCATTTAACCCGCCGGGAAACCTTAATGTTTTACAATTCGCCTTTAAACTGTAAACCTGATAGCGGAACCGGCCGATATACCGGAGCCGGCTATTAGAAATTTGAAGTAAGCTGTGGCTTTCAACCGTTACGTGCTTTTAATTCCTACTTGATGGAATACTTCATGTAAATGTTGGATTGGATCTTAATTTTCTGAAATTGAATTTCAGGTTCCGGACTGCTTAATTGTTTTACGCCGTTCACGTAATACTGCATTCCTTCTGAGCGACTGCCTTTAACATTAACGCCATAAACGCCGGCTGCATTTGTAGTAGGGAATTCTGTTTCCCGAATGATCAGTGGTTTTTTGGCCTGTTCCCCAATGGCCCCCAAAAGGTAATCAGCTTTATTTTTGGCGTCCTTAATGGCCATAATTTTAACGGCTTTCTTCAGGCTGTCGATCTTCGTGTGACTTACCCTGGAAATAAAGGCGTCTGTAATTTCGATCTTATCGAGTTCCTGAAATACTTTTCCTACGGTAGCAGCATCTCCGACTTTTAGCTGATAATCTTTCCTGGTCAGAATATCTTTTTTCTGCCAGCGCACTTTTACATAATCCGCATCGGCATCCGTCAAGGTTAAATTACTAACGCCCAGGTTCAGGGATTTGAAAATGCCCTTCAGTTTTTCTTCCTGTTCTTCAATGGTAACCTTGGTTTTGCCTTCATATTTTTCCCGGAGGGTAATTCCCATATAAATTTCATCCGGTATAATTTCTTTTTCAGCTGTACCGGTAACTTCAATATAGGGTATCTCCTCTGCCGTTTCAGACTTTGTTTGACCGAAAGTGGTAAAGGCGATGGTAAAAAATGGAACGGTAAATAAGGCCGTCTTTAAGGATTTAAGCATAAATGATGGGAAGGAAAATCCACTAAGGACCAGGGAATGGTTTTTTTGTTCTGAAATTTACGGTTCGGTTGGGTAGCCAAAAGGTGCGAAAACTGTGGAAAAAACGCTATGGTCTGGAGGGAAAAAGTGGAAGCAGAAATTTCAAACGTTTTGGCAGGTTTGCTTAAGCAAGTTTCAGGCGCCAGGTAGCGTGAATTTTACCAGTGTTCTGAATTTGCATTAATCTTTCCGGCGGAATAGAAGCCAGGAAATATTTCAGCAATTCACTTTTACTATAATCCAAAGCAGCTTCTTTATCAATTACAAATCCTTCAGATTTAAAGAATTCTTCTGCAGCTTCCAGGCTGTCAAATTTATTTTCTTCAATATTATGTTGCTCTAAAAATTTCTCAAGTTCATCGTTCATCTTTAGTCCGGAAGAGGGCGTTCCCGTTTTCAGGTAAATGTCGGCCGTGATCCAGTAGCCGCCGCGTTCTTTCAGCACTTCCCGAATAATGCCGCAGAGTTTTCTTTTTTCTTCCCAGCCCAGGTACATCAGCAAACCTTCGTTTATAATTGCAAGGCTTCCGGGCGGAAAATGATCCGTTAATTCCAGGAATTGTTTTTCGTCGAGTGCATTTAAAGGTACCGTTTCGAGATTGCTTTTCGGGTTTTGCTCCTGTGGCTGCAGCTTGGTTAAGAATTGCTCTTTCTGACTTATGATTTCGGGCAAATCTGTATCGATGTAATAATAACCATCCTGCGCAACCGTGGCCAACCCACGAAAAGAGAAGCCTGAAGAAAGTTCTAATATATTCCGGACCGGCAGATCTTTCAGCAATTCATCGATGCTTAAATACCGGCTTTCAAAATGCAGCACGCGGGCCCAGTAACCGAAATCTTTCCGGGTGTAGTCCGGAATAAACGGCTCAGGTTCCAGCATTAAAGCGGCGGTTTGTTTGGCAAAGGGAATTTTGGTAACGCCTTTTAAAAGCAGCAACGTTTTAGCCGAAGGACTTATAGTGCTGTAATCTTTTTTACTTCCCGGGTTATTTTCCATTTCTTTTAAATTTATATGTTCCAAATCCTTTTCCGAAATCTAAATGAGAAACGCGTTCAGTTCGGTTTGCATTTACCGGAAGTTTATTGAAAGAGCTCGTAATTAGCGTGGTTTTAGCCTGAAATGGAAATGATCTTAGAAAATGTTTAAAGAAGAACGAAAGATAAAAGCGGAAAAGCCAGGAACACTTTACTCCGTATCCCGGAAATCATATTCCAAAACCCCGATCGTTTTCCCTTCGGTTGCCAGCATGGAATTCGGGAAAACAGCTTTGGCTTCTTCCAGTACCGGGGTCAGGTCTTTGTAGCGGGCAGAAAAATGGCCGAGCAATAAGCGCTTTACGTTGGCTTTTAAGGCCAGAGTGGCGGCTTGTTTCGCGGTACTGTGGTGGGTATAGGTGGCGCGGTCTACCAGTTCGTGCAGGAAAGTGGCTTCGTGGTAGAGCAGGTCCACGCCCTGGATGTAAGGCAGGATGTCTTCCTTGTACTTGGTATCGGAGCAAAAGGCGTAGCTGCGGCTGCGTTTGGGGGCAGTGGTTACGTCGCGGTTGTGCACCAGGATGTTACCGTGCTCGTCTTTAATGTCCTCCCCGAATTTCAGGCGCACCAGTTGCGGCGGCGTCAGGAAATCGGGCAGCTTTTCTTTTACCAGGTGGCGGGGTTTGGGCTTTTCGCGGAACAGGAAACCGCAGCAGGGAACGCGGTGCTCCATGGGCAGGGTGTGCACCGTAATGGTTTTGTCCTCATAGATCTTTTTATAAACGGTAGGGTCCAGTTCGTAAAAAGTGATGGGAAAGGTAAGAATGGTATTGGAAACCTGGAACTGCAGGGTCAAAAGTTCAGCCAGGCCCGGCGGACCGAAAAGGTTCAGCGGAGTGGTGCGCATCTGCAGGTGCATGGTGGAAAGCAAGCCGAACAGACCAAAGAAGTGGTCGCCGTGCAGATGGCTGATAAAGATATTCAGGATGCGGGGCAGCTTTACCTTGTACCGCATCAGTTGCCCCTGGGTGCCTTCGCCGCAATCGATCAGATTGTGGTGAGAGCCTACGGTCAGGAGCTGGGCCGTGTGAAAACGGTTTGGAGCAGGAATGGCCGAGGAACTGCCTAATATTTTGAGTTCAAAATCCAATCCTGCTCCAAATTTAAGTTCTATTCTTCTTTATTGGTAAGGTCGCGCTCGATCTCGTGCAGGAAAATGCGGTCGATGCCTTCTTCTACGGTTGGCAGAATATTCAGCACAGACTCCAGCTTTGAGATCGTGATCAGCTTCATTACGTGGTCCTGCAGGCCGGTCAGGATCAGCAGGCCGTTGGAAGAATTGCAAAGGCGGTTGGCGATCAGGATGGAACTCAGGCCGGATGAATCGGTGTATTTTACGTTGGTCAGGTCCAGGATCAGGTTGTTGATGCCTTCGGCATTGAGTTTCACGAATTCAGATTTCAGATCCGGTGCGATGGTCGTATCCAGTTTTTTCTCGTCGATGGTGATGACGGTGTAGTTCTCTTTTTTATCGATCGTGTATTTCATACCTGCGGAATAAAGGTTCTTTTGCGAAGTTACCAAATAGTAACGACATTATTGTAATGCTGATTATTAAAAAATGTTTTCTTTAATGCTGGTTTCGATGCGGGTTTCTACGTTTTCATAGCCGGTTTTAATGAATTTCTGACCGGTAACCTGTTCGTACAGCTCCAGGTAGCGTTCCGAAATGCGGCTAACCTGTTCGTCCGTCATTTCCGGGATCACTTCGCCTTCTCTGCCCTGGAAATTATTCTCGATCAGCCATTGCCTTACGAATTCTTTTGAAAGCTGTTTCTGCGCTTCACCGCTTTTTTGTCTTTCTTCGTACCCTTCGGCGTAAAAATAACGGCTGGAGTCCGGCGTGTGGATCTCGTCGATCAGGTTGATCATGCCGTCGGCCTTTCCGAATTCGTATTTGGTATCTACCAATATCAGGCCTTGCTTGGCCGCCAGCTCGGAACCGCGTTTGAATAAGGCTTTGGTATACGATTCCAGATGCAGGTAATCTTCTTCCGAAACCAGGCCGCTACGCAGGATCTCCTCGCGGGAAATATCTTCGTCGTGGCCCTGGTCGGCTTTGGTGCTCGGGGTAATGATCGGCTCCGGCAGTTTGTCGTTCTCGATCAGGCCTTCCGGCAGGGTTACGCCGCACAGTTCGCGCTTGCCGCTGGAATATACGCGCCAGGCGTGGCCGGCCAGGTAACCGCGGATCACCATTTCAATTTTGAAAGGTTCGCAGGCGCGGCCGATGGTCACGTTCGGGTCCGGGGTGCTCAGTACCCAGTTCGGCACGATGTCGGAAGTGGCTTTCAGGTGGTGGGCGGCGATCTGGTTCAGGACCTGGCCCTTATATGGAATGGCCCGCGGTAAAACAACATCGAATGCGGAGATGCGGTCGGTAGCCACCATGGCTAATTTGCTGCCGAAATAATATACGTCGCGCACTTTACCACGGTAAAATCCGGTCTGGCCTAGAAAGTGAAAATTGGTTTCCTTGAGAGCGTTCATTCCTATAAAAGCGGTTTTGTCTTTAATCTGCAAAGGTAGGAACATATCAGAAGAAAGTGCTAGGTGCTGCCGAAAATCTCCGGTTTTTTCTTTTTGTCGGGGCATGCTTTTTTAGGTAAATAGGGTAGCGTTTTTTCAGGCCTTGGGCTGGTAATGCACCAGGTTGCGCACCATTCCCCCGAAAATGAGGAAGTGGAACGGCAACAGGCTGTACCAGTACAGGCGGCCGGCCAGGCCCCGGGGGCGGAATACGGCCATTTGCTCCAAAAGGTTTTTCCCGTCCTTTTCCAGGATGCGGAATTGCAGCCAGGCCTCGCCGGGAAGTTTCATTTCGGCGTAAAGCAGCAGTCTTTTGTTAACCTTGTCGGCGGCCAGTACCCGCCAGAAATCCACGGTATCGCCGGGTTTAAGATCAATGGGGCTGCGGCGGCCGCGGCGCAAGCCCACGCCGCCGGCTAGCTTGTCGAGGAAGCCGCGGATATTCCAGAGCCAGTCGGTGCGGTACCAGCCCCGGTTCCCGCCAATGCTCCAGATATTGGTCAGTACGTCTTCCACCGGCTGGTCGAAGGTTATTTCCTGCCGGTCGGTGAGAACGCCATCCTGCGGGATCTGAATGAAATCCATGTAATCCTGCCGGATAAGGCCGCTGCTCAGGGCATCTTTCCAGCTGGAAATAACTGAATTCTGCTCGATCTTGCTGAAGGCCAGTTTCAGGGCTTCTTCATACCCGATATTTTGGTGCGGAATAAGTTTTTGGATGCGGTCGTTTTCTGCCACGGAATCGCTGCGGAGGCCTTCCACGAGGTTGCGCGCCAGGGAATAGGATGTGCTGGTTATGAAATAAAGCCAGTATGCCGAAAGCCGTGGCGTAAGCAAAGGTACCGAAATGATCCTGCGTTTCAGGCCCCGGACTTCCGCCAGTTTCAGCAGCATTTGCCTGTAAGTTAAAACATCCGGACCGCCGATGTCGAAGGTTTTGCCTTTACAGGGCTCGCAAAACAGTATGGCCTGGAGGTAAAAAAGTACGTCGCGGATGGCAATGGGCTGGCACCGGGAATTGATCCATTTCGGTGCGACCATTACCGGCAGTTTTTCTACCAGGTCGCGGATAATTTCGAAAGAAGCGCTGCCCGACCCGATGATGATGGAAGCCCGGAGCACCGTTACCGGCACCTTGCCGCTGCGCAAAACTTCCTCCACGTGCTGCCGCGACCGCAGGTGTTCCGACAGGTTTTTCCCCTGCGCCATGCCGCTTAAATAAACCAGTTGTTTGGCGGTGCTGCGGTCCAGGTAAGCGGCAAAATTGGCCGCCGAACGGTGCTCCGCATCGCGGAATTTACCCGAACCGGAACCCATGGAATGCACCAGGTAATAGGCCGCGTCGATGTTTTCAGGCAGGTTTTGCAGCGTAATTTCATCCAACAGATCGGCTTTTACAGTGCTTACTTTATCGCGGTACAATTCCGGCACTTCGAAGCGGCGCGGGTCCCGCACCAAGCAGATCACTTCGTGGCCGTTTTCAACCAGAATGGGCAAAAGGCGCTGACCGATATAGCCGTTGGCACCCGTTAACAGGATCTTCATAGGTTTCGGGATAGGTAAAAAAGCATGCTTTGCGGGCAGGTCCGTTTTTACACGTAAGCAGGGCAATATAGTTGGGAAAGGTTTTTGCGTTTGGTGTTAAGCTGTTTTATTGTTTGATGTTAAGGTGTCGTGCGTATTTTTTCGTTGCAACGGCTTAACCTTGGCCGGAAGTACGCCGTTAGAGGTATTAAATTTTTAGAAATATCCCCCCTGACCATATGGCTACTACCGGCGCGTCGCACTATTTCTATTACCAGGATCAGCGAGTTGATCTGGGTCCCATCCTGACGGATATGTTGAATGTGGGTTTCGTTCCCGGAACCACTACCGAAGAAAAAGAAAAGATCATGGCCGAATACGACTTCCTGGGGAAGATCCTGGATGAAGGCTCTTCCGGCTCGGCGGATGTTACGGTGATCATGACTCACGGTGAATTGACCCCGGGAACCCTCGAACTGAAATTCAGTTTGCTCGAACAAAATCCCAAGATACTGTACGCCGCGCCGTTCTTCGGTCCGGTTAACGGGTCTCCCGGTCGTTTGGGCGTCACTAACCAGTTCATCATTACCCTGGAAGACAAGGTAGGGGAGGCGCTGCTGGACAAGCTGATGCAGCGCACCGTCACCAAAAAAGTGGATACCCTCGGTCCGCAAACCTTCGTGCTTTCCGCCGATAAAACTTCGGCCGGCAATGCCCTGGACATGGCCAATTATTTCCACGAAAGCCCGGGCATTAAAGTAGGCGAACCCGATTTCTTCCAGAACCTGATCCTGGACCAGATCTGATCTTTCCTTTTCCTGAAAAATAAAAAGCCCGGTGCACCACTTCGCCGGGCTTTACTTTTTGGCTTGAAATCCTACCGTTTTTTGCGACCGGCCCGGCAAGGCAGGTTGCAGGGAAAGGCATAAAAAAGCCCGGCGCAGGTTTGTGCCGGGCTTTACTTTTTGGGGTCCGAAAGCTACGGTTTTCAGGCAATCAATTGCTAACTAATTCTCGAAATAATAGGCCGGGGCTTTTTCGCGGAGGTTGTAGCTTGAAGACATAACTTCTCCGTAAGCGCCGGCGGTGCGAATGGCCAGGATATCGCCGCGTTTGGTTTCCGGCAGGGTTACGGCTTTCCCGAAGCAGTCCGACGATTCGCAGATCGGGCCTACCACGTCGTAGCGGCTTTCCGGAGCTTTGCTGGTCAGGTTCTCGATCTTGTGGTACGACTGGTACAAAGCCGGGCGGATCAGTTCGGTCATGCCCGCATCCAGGATCACGAAATTGGTCTTGATGCCTTTCTTGATGTACAGCGCTTTCGAGAACAGGGTACCGCATTGCGCCACCAGGGCCCGGCCCAGTTCGAAGTGCACTTCCTGGCCGGGTTCCGGTTTCAGGAATTCTTTAAAAATACCGAAGTAGGTGGAAAAATCGGGAATGGCATCGGCATCGGGTTCGTGGTAATTTACGCCCAGGCCGCCGCCCAGGTTCAGGTGCTGGACCCGGATGTTGCGGTCCAGGAACCATTGCTGGATCTCGTTCACGCGCAGGCAAAGCTGCTTGAACACCTGCATGTCGGTGATCTGAGACCCGATGTGGAAGTGCAGCCCGATCAGTTTCAGGTTCGAAAGTTCTGGCAGCATTTCCAGCAATTGCGGCAATTCCCAGAAGTTGATCCCGAATTTGTTTTCCTCCAGGCCGGTAGTGATGTAGTGGTGCGTTTTTGCGTTCACGTTCGGGTTGATGCGCAGCGCGATGCGGGCAGTTTTTCCCAGGTTTCCGGCCAGTTCGTTCAGCACTTCCAGCTCCGGCAACGACTCGATGTTGAAGCAGAAAATATCGTTTTCAAGCGCAAAGATCAGTTCCGCATCCGATTTGCCCACGCCGGCGAATACCACTTTTTTCGCAGCAAAACCGCTTTCCAGGGCTTTCTTTACTTCGTTGCCGCTTACGCAGTCGGCCCCGAACCCGGCCCGGCGGATCTCCTCCAGCACCGGCGCGTTCGTATTGGCTTTCAGGGCGTAGTGTACGTGGTAATTGTACCGGCGGGCCACGGTGGCGGCTGCCTGCAGAGTTTCGCGCAGCAGCCCCATGTCGTAACCGTAAAATGGCGTGGCGTGCTGCATTACGGCTGCTTTATTCAGGATCTCCATTAGTTTTTTCCTCCGCCGAATACGTGATCGTTCAGTTCGTTGAGGGCCGCGTTTTTGTGCTCAGACCGGATCAGGAAGCTGATGTTGTTTTTGCTGCCGCCGTAAGAGATCATGCGCAGCGGGATGTGCTGCAGCGCCGAGATCACTTTAAGCGCGTAACCGGTAGTTTCAGCCAGGAAATCGCCTACCACGCAGATAATGGTCAGGTCCTGTTCCACTTCCACGCTGCCGTACAGTTTCAGGTCTTCCACAATAGCGCCCAGGTGCTTGTTGTCGTCGATAGTCAGGGAAACGGCCACTTCCGAAGTGGTGATCATGTCGATCGGGGTTTTGTAAACTTCGAACACCTCGAAAACACTGCGCAGGAAACCGTAAGCCAGCAACATGCGGCTCGACTGGATCTTGATGGCCGTGATGCCGTCTTTGGCAGCTACCGCTATAATGTTTTGGCTGCTGGTTTTGCCGGAGATCAGGGTGCCGCGGGCTTCGGGCTGCATGGTGTTCAGCAGGCGCACCGGGATGTTCTCCTGTTTGGCCGGCCACACGCTGGATGGGTGCAGGATTTTCGCGCCGAAATACGCCAGCTCGGCCGCTTCGTCGAACGACAGTTCCGCGATCGGGTAGGTGTTCTTCACGATGCGCGGGTCGTTGTTGTGCATGCCGTCGATGTCGGTCCAGATCTGGATCTCTTCGGCCTGCAGCGCCGCGCCGATCAGGGAAGCGGAATAATCGGAACCGCCGCGTTTCAGGTTATCGATCTCGCCAAACGCGTTGCGGCAGATATAGCCCTGGGTTACGAAGATCTGGTCTGGCTGAAATTTCTGCAGCTCCAGGTTCAGGTTCTCGCGGATGTAAACCATGTCCGGTTCCTGGTTCTGGTCGAGGCGCATGAAATTCAGGGCCGGCAGGAGGGTGCCTGGCACGTTGGTTTCCTGCAGGTGCAAATTGAAAAGCGCCGTGGATAGCAGTTCGCCCTGGGCCAGGATGGCGCGTTCCTCGTTCAGGGTAAACAGGTCTTCGGTGAAAGCTGTGAGGTAGCTGAAATGCTCTTTTAAAAGCTGCAGCGCCTGGTTTTTCCCGTTAATGGTCTCGAACAGTTCTTCGGCAACCAGCTGGTACTGGCGGTGCATTTCCTGGATCTGTTTCTTAGCTTCTTCGGTGCGTTTCAGCTTCAGCAGCTCGGTGATCTCAACTAAACGATTGGTAGTGCCACTCATGGCAGACAGCACCACCAGCACAGGGCGGTTTTCGCGCTGCACTAACTGGGCCACGTTTTTGATACGGGCTGCGGAACCTACGGAAGTACCGCCGAATTTTAAGACTTTCATCAAAGGCTGATAGGTAAAAGTTGGTATGCAATGAAGCCGCAAAAGTAAGGATAAAGCGTTTAAAACCAACCCTTTTTGGAATGCTGTTTTGAAGGAAGATAAGATAGGTGCTTTAGACAGATTTTGTTCTAAAGCCCGGTGTGTTGTTGCCGGTTTTGGGTCAGGGCGGTTCTTACTTTTTCAGAGCTTTTTGGATCGCTGATTTTTCGGAATTGGAAAATAGCATCATGCGGTTATCGAAATCGGTGCCCACCGGAAATTTGCCATTTAGCTTGGCGAAGGAATATTCGTAACCAACGATTTGAGATGATAATCCGGGTTCTTCAAATTCTTTTATTGAATCTCTAATTTCATCCCTCGATAAACCCGCTTTTGTATACATTGCTGTATCCGGGATGCATCTGTACCGGACTTGCGTAATTTTTTTCTGATCATGGCTAAGATAATACGTGCTTTGGTCCGGAATTCCACATTCCAGATCACAGCTACTTTTGCCATCTTCATTCAAATAAACGAGGATAATGGTAGTGTCGTTAGGATATTGATATTGCAACCAAATAGGCTCAAAGCAAGTGGCGTCGGCAAAATTCCCAGATCGGTCGAGGAATTTTAACTCAGTAACCCGGCCTTTCTGGTCAATAGATTCTTTAATGTAATAAAACGGAATATTGCCTGGAGGCGGAAAATTTTTAGGCAAAATATTCCATTGGATAACCTGATGGATGGATGCAGTAAGTTCGATTTCATGGTAGATCACCTTACCCTGACCAAAGCAGGTAACCACGGGTAGAAAAAAGAACAGTAGGAAAAATCGTTTCATTGGGCTGCCTAGGTTTTTCTTAACCTAAACGGCTAAAGGCAGAGGTTGTTAATGTTAGTTAGGTAGAATTAACTGTAAGAAAAGCTTGGACAGGAATTGATTACAACGAATGGAAGTAGTTACTTTTTTTCTGCCTTTCCCTACTGTTTTTGCGTCAGCTAAATCAAGCTATTAAGGAATTTTTACCTCAAATATTGCCGGCAAGTTTATCCGAAAAATCGGTGAAGTTTTTCCCATTGAAACGACAAAGTTTGCCACCCCTGCCGCCGAACCAGATATTCCCGTTCTTGTCTTCTACCGCAGTCCAGACGGCATAAAGTCCCAGGTCCTCGATTTGCGGAATAAGGGTGAACGATTTGCCGTCGTAGCGGAAAAGCTGGCCTTTTATTTTTCCGTAGGTAACATCGCTCCCAATCCAGAGCTTTCCGGTTTTATCCTGAAAAATGCAGCTCACCCGGTTGTCGAACAAACCATCCCGGACCAAAAAACGGGAAAAGGCTTTGCCGTCGTAGCGGTACAAGCCGTTATCCCGCACGCCAAACCAGGTATTACCGTTCCGGTCTTTCAGGCTGCAAAAAACTGGCGCTCTAAACGCGCCGGGTTTGCCGGAAAGGTCGGTCATGGTTTTTCCGTCATAGCGTTTGCTGTTCAGCCAGATGCCGCCGGCATTATCTTCTACGATGCCCTGAATGGATTCACCGGGCAAGAAATGCGTAAACTTTTTGCCGTCGTAACGATACGCCCCTCCCTTTCCCCAGATACCGAACCACATGTTTCCGGCTTTATCCTGAAGGATGCTGTGGACCGCTAATTCGGATCTTTTCTGATCGGTGATTCCCACCGCAAACGTTTTGCTGAGATCGGTAGCAGGTAACTGGAACGTGGTAAAACACCTGCCGTCAAAGCGGCAAACCCCGTTGGGTGTCCCAAACCAAAGCATCCCGGCCTGGTCTTCGCATATCGCATTGACCTCATTGCTGCAGAGGCCTTCTTTTTTCGAAAAACGGGTAAACGTTTTGCCATCGTAGCGATATACGCCTGCCCAGCTGGTGCCGAACCACAGGTTGCCTTTCTTGTCCCGAATGCCGCATTTAATGATCTGCCCATACGCTTCTTTGGATAAAAACAGGTCTCCGGCCGGTTGGTTTCCTGAGGCCTTGCTGATACCGGTTCCTTGGGTTTTACCGGTACCTTTTCCCGGAAGACCTGTTTTGCTTTGTCCGTTGCAGGTAAAAAAAGCAAGCAGAAAAATAACGATTAAAATGGGCTGAATGCTTTTTAGTGACATGCGTTTGTTTTCCCAAAGCTACGTCGAAAGCCCGGGTGATCGCTGGATTTTGAAATTGGAGTTCGGGGTTTTTGGAGAAAAAATGATAGCGTTTTGAGATAAAAACAATAAAGCTTGCTCTTACTTGTATTAAGAAAAAATATTTAAAATTATATGAAAGACACATCAAACTTTAAACATATCCAAATTTGGAGTAAATCTTATAGATATTAATTGTCGATTCGTTTTAGGGAAATTATTTTAGGTGTTCCTTTTTGTTCTTCGTCATAGTTGTAAAGTCCGAAGAATATTACTCTAGTTGAATCTTTGTCGTAAGATACTTTTATTGAATCTATTTCATTGGCCCCAAAGTCTGGTTTTTTTAATTTTTGTTCGAAAATAAATTTCTTTTCAAATATTTCAGTTCTTGGTGGTGCTAAAACACTTACAAAGCTTGCCTGAATTCTTAAATTTTTATCTTCAAAAAATATCTCCTTAACAGGACCAATTAATTGACCAAAGAAAGAAATGACTATAACAATTCCTAAAAAAGGGACTAATAAAAGACAGGCGGCCAATATTGGTAGAAATGAGAACAATTTGAAGTACCAATTTTCAATTTTACTGGTTATATGCTTATTTGTAAAGAAACTAAAAAATATTCCGGAAAATAGTGTCAGAATTATAATGCACCTTGTTGTCCATAAGCCTCGAAGTCCAAGGTCAAATGAAGAATATAGAACTAAAATAAGGATGCAAATGGATAAACTGATGTAATGGATGTTTTTAATTGCTTTTGAAGTTGTTAGATTCAGTCTCCACAACATCTTTTTTTCCCAATAGTATATGCCAAATCCGTATACAACTATGAAAATTATTGTTAGGAGATAAGCCATTAAACTTTATGCTTGATTAATAAATTGTTTTACTTCGGCACTTCCTGGCCATTCCGGAAAATAGCAGCCCGCACGGTCTTCCCGTTCTCATCGGTCCATTTCCAGTTGCCGGTTTCCTTGTTGTTGCGGAAAGCGCCGGTAATTTCCGTTTTGCCGCTTTCGAAATACTGCCGGAATTTGCCCGACCGCAGGCCGCTTTTGTATTCGGTTTCGGTTTTCAGTTTTCCGGAAGGGTAGAAGGCCTGGGCCATGCCCACGATCCTGCCGTTCAGGTATTCCGCCTGGGTTTCTACCTGGCCGTTCTCGTAGTAGGTAAACCGCTGACCGGTAATTTTATCGTGCTGGTAGGTTTCCTTTACTTTTAGCTTTTTGGGTGCGTCGAAATAGGTCAGCCATTCGCCGTTCTTCTGCTTGTTCTCGTAAACCTGTTCCTGCTGCACGTTCCCCGATTCGTAGTAAACCGTTACTTTGCGGTCGAGGCCGTTGTTGCTGTATTTCGTTTCTTCTTTCAGCTTGCCGCTTTCGTAAAAGCCCTGCGAGGTGCCCACGATCTGGCCTTCCTTGTACTGGCTGATGCGCATGGGCTTGCCGTTCTCGTAATACGATTTCACGAGGCCGTCGCGTTTGCCGGTAGTGCTGGTCAGGTCGATGGTTTCGCGCTGGCGGGTTTGCTTACCATCGAAGAAGGTTTCAGTGGCTTTGTCCATTTCCACGGCTTTGTAAGCACCTTCGGTTTCCAGGCCGCCGCTTTTATAATAGCTTTTGTAGGTGCCGGTTTTGCCGTCTTTGTTTGGCTGTGCTTCCGATTTCAGCTGACCGTTGTCGAACCAGGTCTTGTAATACCCGTCGATCTGCCCGTTCAGGTAACGCGCTTCGGTTTCCAGCTGACCGTTCTCGTAATAGGTTTTGGCCAGGCCGTTCTGCTTGTTGTTCTTGTAATTTATCTCCGATTTCAGCTTGCCGCTTTCGAAGAATTCCTTTACCAGTCCGTCCGGCGATCCGTTCACGAAAGCCGCTTCCATTTTCGGATTGCCGTTCTCGTAAAACGTTTTGATCACGTCGCTTTGCACGCCGTTCTTATAAGAGCCTTCCTGCAACAGTTTCCCGTTCGGGTGAAATGCCTGGAAAGTGCCGTTCTGCTGCCCATTCTGGTACGGAACCCGGAATTTCTCCTTGCCGGTTTCGTAGTATTCGGTGTAAATGCTGTCCGGTTTGCCGTTCACGAATTTGGCTTTCACCTCCGTTTTGCCGCTGGGGTAGAATTTGCGGTAATATCCCTGGATCAGCGTATCGGGCTTGGTGGAGATGTGGTAGATCTCCTTCACCTTTTTCATGGCCTCATCGTGGAAAGTGGTCACTTTCAGCAAGGGTTTGTCCGTGTTTTCGAAGCGCTTGTAATTGGTGCGCTGCCCGAAGGAAACGGTAGCAGAAATGAGCAAAAAAGAGCCGGTAAGCCAGATGCGGTGCATGGGAATTAGTGCTGATTTTGGTGAGATAACGATGGACCGTATACTTTCAGGTATTTCGGCTAAGGTAAATTTACGGTTTTTATTTTTTGTCATTCCGGCCATCGGGAGAAATCCCGAATTTTTGCAGGTGGGTTTACCGAAAAACAGTTTCTAAATCAAAATATCTCAGTAGCGCAGGGTTTAAACCATGCGCTACTGAGATATTTCTTCCCTCAAACCATTTAACTTCAGAATTCTAAATAAACCTGATCTTTCCCCGAAATCCATCAGGATGTGCCGCTGGGCCAGGCGAAATGCGTGAATTCTGGAAATCCTGACGTGCTAACGCGCGGACATGTCAAGCCCTGTCCCTACTGAAATTGGCTATGCCTAATCTTCGGTTTTTGCCAATTCTAAAATTCTGAAAATTGGCTCCGCCGAATCTTCGATTTCTGATTCAGACAAAAAATCAGCGAAATCCTTAAATCCGTTAAATCAGCGGTTCTGACAATATTCATTTGAATCACAAAAATCACAGTTCAGACTATGGTTTAGCTGCCGGGCACAAAAAAAGCCTTACGTTTACACGTAAGGCTTTCTGAAAACAGTATGCTTTTAAAGCAAAAAAGTAATTACATTTTCTCCAGCACGATGGCAGAAGCGCCGCCGCCGCCGTTGCAGATACCGGTTACCCCGATCTTGCCGCCTTTGGTGTTCAGCACGTTGATCAGGGTGGTAACGATGCGCGCGCCGGAAGCTCCCAGTGGGTGACCCAGGGAAACGGCACCGCCGTACACGTTCACGTTCTCGCCGGTCAGGCCTAATTTCTGGTTGTTGGCCAGGGAAACTACCGAGAAAGCCTCGTTGATCTCGTAGAAATCTACTTTATCAGCTTCCACGCCGGCATTTTTCAGCGCTTTCGGAATAGCTAAAGAAGGGGTAGTGGTGAACCATTTCGGATCCTGTTCGGCATCGGCAAAACCTAAGATCTTCGCGATCGGCTTCAGGCCTAATTCTTCCGCTTTTTCCTTGCTCATCAGTACAAGAGCAGCTGCACCGTCGTTCAGGGTAGAAGCGTTAGCTGCGGTTACGGTACCTTCTTTGTCGAAAACCGGACGCAGGCCGCTGATCTTATCGAAGTTCACTTTAGAAAATTCTTCGTCTTCGGAAACCACGATCGGGTCTTTGCCGCGAACCGGAATTTCAACCGGAACGATCTCGTCTTTCAGCAGGCCGGCTTTGGAAGCTTCCGCGCTGCGCTTGTAAGACTGGATCGCGAATTCATCCTGCATTTCGCGGGTGATGTTCATTTCCTTGGCGGTGTTCTCGGCGGCGTTACCCATGTGGAAGTCGTTGTAAACATCCCACAGGCCGTCTTTCACCAAACCGTCGGTCATTTGTATGTGGCCTAACTTGGCACCGAAACGGGTTTTTTCTGAATAGTAAGGCACGTTGCTCATGCTTTCCATACCGCCGGCCACGATCACGTCTTTCAGGCCTAGCATAATGGTCTGCGCCGCGAACATGATGGCTTTGGATCCGGAAGCGCACACTTTATTTACGGTAGTGCATTCCACTTCGTAAGGCAGGCCGGCGAAGATAGCCGCCTGGCGGGCAGGCGCCTGACCTAAGTTCGCGGACAGCACGTTACCCATAATTACCTCATTCACTTCTTTTTTATCGATACCGGCTTTTTCGATGGCTCCTTTAATGGCAGCGGCACCTAATTGGGTGGCAGACAGGCTGGCCAATGCGCCGCCAAAGCTGCCGATTGGCGTACGAACCGCCGAAATTACATATACTTCTTTCGTTTGCATAGAGCGTGTGTGTTTCAAATATGGGGGTGAATTTAGCCAGACCAAGCGGGATTTGCAAATCGGGAAAGATAACAACCGGTTGCCTTGTTTTCGTAAGCTGCTGATTGCCAATACTGCATGTTTTGCCGGGTAAACGGTATCCTTTTTGATACCAAAAGCAATGGAAGCAAGAGTCGATTTTTGAGCTGTTCCCGGAAGTACCTTTCCGGAATGAAAGGTTACTGAATTGGCCGGGAAGGAAATGTAATTGCCCTGAAAAGCAAAAAGGCGATCAACATTTTCTCCGGTTATAAAACCAGCTAAAATATCTTTCGCCTTTTGATAGTTTTTACGAATGGGAAACAGAATGGTTGCCGGCGTTTCCGTGGGTTAGGGTTTTTTGCCGCAAAAGGATACCGTTTTGACAGGTAGTATCTTCCAAAAGTCAAACCAACAATTAACAATCAACAATTAACAATCCAATTTTTACCAATCCGGTTTGGAGGAATTGCGGCGTCGGGTTGGGGCCTTGGGTACCTGTTGCAGATATTGCTGTTCGGCGGCGCGCATGGCGTTCAGCATTTGCTCGGCCTGTTCCGGACTGATGTTGGCTTTGCGCAGGCGTTCGTATTGCGTTTGCAAGCGGTTTTCGCGGCCGCTAGCGGCATCCTTTCCGCCGGCCTTGTTCGGTTTTTCGGGTTGCTTTTCCGGTTCGTTTTCGGTCTGGTCCTGGCCTTGTTCGTTGCCTTTTTCCTTGCCGGTTTTTTGTTCTTTTTCCTTACCGTTTTCGCCTTCCGGTTTCTCCTGTTGCTGTGGCTCCTGACTTTTCGGGTTGGTCTGCTTTTCGGGTTGCTGCTGCTGGTTGCCGGGTTGCTTGTCGGTTTGCGTTTCCTTTTCCTCGTTGCCCTGCGGGTTTGGTTTCTGCTGCTGCGGTTCCTGTTTTTGCGGTTCCTTCTTTTCCTGTTCCTGTTTTTCCTTTTTCTCCTGGTTCGGTGGCGGCAGTTGTTTCTGCGCCTCCGGATTTTTCTGTAGGTATTTTTTCAGGAGTTCGTAATTGTAGCGCGCCTGTTCGTTTTGCGGGTTGGCCACCAGCGCGCGCTTATAATAGGTAAGGGCTTCCCGGTAGTTCTGAATCTTGGTTTCCAGGGTTCCCAGCTGTTCCCAGGCTACGGACCTTAATCTGGCTTCCGGCACGGAGGTGCATTTCTGGTAAGCGGTAGCGGCTTTTTCGGCCTGGTTGTTCAGGCGGTAGGCGTGGGCCAGGTTCAGCAGTATGCGCGGGTCCTTGTCACCGGTTTCGTACACCAGGTACTCGTAGCTTTTGATGGCAGCGGCAAAATTCCCCTTTTTAAAGGCTTCGGCGGCTTTCTGGCTGTGCTCGTTTACGAGGGAGATCTTCTGCAGACCGCCCAGACCCAGGAAAAGCAAAAATGCCAGCAGCATACTTTTCATATCCGGAAAGCGTTGAAACGAACCGCCACGTCGAACAGCATCAGCACCAAAGCCAGCAGCAGCGGGTAAAAATATTTATTCGCCTTGATGTCGATGGTGTGGCTTTTCCGCACCTGGCCTTTCACGTTGTTGATGGCATTTATCAGTTTGCTGATCTCGCTGGAACGTCCGTTGATCTCGAAATACTGGCCGCCGGTGCGCGCCGCGATCTCCTGCAAACCGTCGTTGTTCAGTTTGGTTACCACCTTGCGGCCGTTCTCGTCGCGTTTCAGGGAATTGCCTTCCGGAATGGTGCCGCCTTCGGAAGTGCCCACGCCTAAGGTAAAGACCTGCACGTTCTCTTTTTCCAGTTCCTGCAGCGGGCGTTTCAGGTTCTCGCCGAAATTCTCGCCATCGGAGATCAGCACCAGGATGCGGGCGGTTTGATTGTCGGAAGCCTTATCGTTCTCGCGGAAATTTTTCAGTGCCAGTTCCAGCGGGGCTGCCAGTTCGGTGCCGGCGCGCGGTACCAGGCCGGTGTTCAGGGTTTTGGTGAAAAGGTCCAGCGCACCCTGGTCGAAGGTTAACGGGCATTGCACGAAAGCTTCCGACGAAAAGATCAGCAGCCCGATGCGGTCAGAGTTGAATTGCTGCAGCAGCTTGGGCAACTCGAACTTCACCTTGCTTAAGCGCGAAGGCGCCACGTCGGTCGCGTTCATGGATTGAGACAGGTCCACGGCTACCAGGATATCCTTACCGGTGGTTTTGATCTCTTTTTTAGCTGCCCCGAACGAAGGCCCCAGCAAGGCTATTATAAGAAGCAGGAAATAGGTGCTGCGCAGGATCAGCTTCAGCCAGACCAGGTGCGGTTTCTGGTGCAAAGCGTTCGAAATCCTTTTCATGCGCAGCAGGTACGCGCCGTAAAGCACGAGAAACAGGACGCAGAAAATGATTTCCAGTAAACTGAAGGGCTGACTCCAGGTCATTTTGATCGAAAAATTTACGGCCCAATATACAAAAATGCCCGCGGTTTCCTGCCCTTAGTCACTTTAGCCGGCCTTACACGACTTTTTACCCGGAAACGATACCGTTTTTGCGGGGGATTTCCGGAAAGAAGCGCTTCCTTTTTTTACCTGAAAGCAGTACCGTTTTCAGTGGTGGCCGGAAACGGTAAAAAAACTAAAAAAAAGTGCGCGCTTTATCTGGTTTAAAATCAGAAAATTAGGCACGAAAGCGGAAAAAAACGCCGGGAATTTCAGGAAAATGATGGGGGAGGAGTTGCATATCAGAAAAGGATTCGTGTATATTTGCATATCCTTTAGCAGAAAGGGTCACGGAGAGGTGGGTGAGTGGCTGAAACCAGCAGTTTGCTAAACTGTCGTACGGGTCAAACTGTACCGGGGGTTCGAATCCCCCCCCCTCCGCCGAAGTTTTTTCAGATTTAAATTTTTAATTCAGAAAAAAGCTTTAAGTTTGCACCGCAATCAGCCAAAGCCTTCGGGTAATAAGCGGATTGCAAAGTTCGGGGTGTAGCGTAGCCCGGTATCGCGCCACATTTGGGATGTGGAGGTCGTAGGTTCGAATCCTGCCACCCCGACTAGTAAAATTACGAATTACGAATGGTGAATTACGATTCTTGTTCCCTTGGGAACATTCTTAATTCTAAGTTTATAATTCGTAATTTTTTTTATCCGGTCCCATAGCTCAGCTGGATAGAGCAACTGCCTTCTAAGCAGTAGGCCTTTGGTTCGAATCCAAATGGGATCACAAAGTATTATTTAAACCCGCTTTGCAACTTGCAAAGCGGGTTTTTTTATGCCTCAATCTTTAAATAATTCAGCTGTACGACCGGTCTATTGAATTTATGAATAGTTTCGGATACCTGTATAAAGTTGTTGAAGCAATTTAAAGTAAACTGATCGCAGATATTTTCCGGGTGAAAGAATGGGGCGTAAGATATATTTGGATTTCCTTCAGAAAGAATAACTGCAAGTTTCGCGATGGTTCTAATATAGGTTATCGGGGTGGATAGGAGTAATTGCGATAAATTAATATGCCGTTTCCTGATCTGGTTTTTTTTAATTAATAGGTAACTATTTTTAAAATAAATAGTAAAACTTTTTGGAAGTACCTGATTAGTAATTATTATTGCAACTATAAACTAGCTTTCACCTGATAAACTTTAAAACTATGGCAAAATTTGATGTTGCTTCATTAACCGAAATGCTGAATGAAGCAGATTCCAACAGAGCATTACTGAATGATCTGGCTACATCTGTAGAGAAATACGTGAACACCCAGCGTAGAGCATTAGATGAAATTGAAGTGCTGCTGGCCAATGCCAGATCCGGTAAATTATCCGGCAAGGGCAAAAGAGGCCCTAAAGCTGGTATGAAAACCGAAAAGCCTGAAATACTGGACGATAATGGCGTTGCGTTGGATCGTCGTTCCAAAGAATACAAGAGAAGATTATCTGAAATGAACAGCTAATCGGAACTTCCATTTTAGTAATAAAAAAGGTAACAGCAATGTTACCTTTTTTATTTTACAACCTACGATCGATAATTTAGCCTAACTTCCTGGGTTAGTATTTTTATTTCTAAGTATCCAAGGCTGGTAATCGGGGATTAAAAAGCCGCAAGTTGCCAGGCCTTTAGATCAGCTTGTTCTTTTTTCTGTTTTGAGCGCGTTTTTTCATTTGGTTTTACTAATCCGGAAATGGAAAAGCCCAATTTGAAAGGTTGGTTACCTGCATGCCAGGATTGCAGATCTTAAAAGTAAGATTCGAAATTGCAGCGTTTTCTAAAGGTGTCGTATATTGTATGTTGACAAAGCGGATCTATCCGGTAAATTACTAAAATCCAGGTTTTGTTGTTGATAGCGAATGTTCAGGTTGATCTACCGGCAAAGTAATAAGATATAGGAAAAGGCAGGTCAATAATTTTCTCGTTTCACTATCTTTCATTTCCTCCGATATCGTTAAATTAACATGTATATAGCGGCATTTCCTATTCAGGGGAAATTGATTTATTCTTATCTGTTGCAATCTGTTATTTTTTATTTCAAATTATTCAGCCTGGTCTTTCTTTCCGATTTGGAAAAAAATGCCAGCCACTTACTTCTGAACAATAATTCCTGTATTCTTCATAATTGTTTGTAGTGCTTGCTCCGCTTCAGATCTGGTCTTACGAATAAGTTTGTTTTAAACAAATGATTAAATTTCTTGTTTAAATCAGAACGTCATCAGAACTTTGCAGTCCCAAAGCAGGAGAAACCCAAAAATGGTCAAAAATACAAATCCGGAATTTCAGGCTTCCACGGAAGAAAAGATTAAAGAAGCGGCCCGCAAGGTGTTCACCCGGAAGGGTTATGCCGGTACGCGCACCCGCGACATTGCAGAAGAGGCTGGGATCAATCTGGCTTTGCTGAATTACTATTTCCGGAGCAAGGAAAAGCTTTTCGCTATTATCATGGCTGAGAAACTGCAGCAGCTTTTTGGCGTGATTGCGCCGGTGCTCAACGATGCCGGAACCAGCCTGGAATCTAAGCTGGAACGGATCGCGGAAGGCTACATTACCATGATCTCCGAAACCCCTGATCTGCCGCTTTTCGTGCTGAACGAGGTCAAGAATAATCCGGAGGCCTTTGCTGCCAAAATACAGGCTGGGAAAATGCTGACGGAAAGCGTATTGGTAAAGCAACTGCACGAAGCCAATCCGAAAATTAATCCGCTTCATTTCATCATGAACCTGCTGGCCCTGAGCGTATTTCCCTTTATTATGCGCCCCGTGATCGCGGCAACCGGCACCTTCGACCCGGAGCTGTTCCGGCAACTGGCAGAGGAACGGAAAACCCTTATTCCGGTCTGGATGATGGCCATGTTAAAGACAAACTAACCTGCAGGTTTCAGATGGAAAAGGCGATACTTACGATTTCAAATTACATGAAGATCCGAACTTTAAGGTGGGCACTATTCGGTTTTGGTTTCATGCTGACCTGTTCCCTGGTGCAGGCACAGACCCTGACGCTGGAAGAATGCTACCGGTTGGCCCGCGAAAACTACCCTTTGCTGAAAAAACAGGGCCTGATCAGCCAGTCTGAGAAACTGGCCGTGTCGAACGCCGCCAGGCTGAATCTGCCGCAGGTATCATTTTCGGGGCAGGCCAGTTACCAGTCCGAAACGCTGAGTTTCCCGGAAGCGTTGGGGGTTTCGCCATTCGGAATCCTGCCCGAGATCAGCAAGGCCCAGTACCGCCTCCAGGGCGATGTGAGCCAGAATTTATTTGACGGGGGGCTTAGCAAATATCAGCAGGAAACTTCGCATGCCAATGCAGCCGTGCAGCGCCAGAGCCTGGAGGTAAGTTTGTATTCCCTGAACGACCGCGTAAACCAGCTTTATTTTTCGGTTCTGCTGATCGGGGAACAGCTAAAGCAAAACCAGCTGCGGAAGAACGACCTGCAGAACGCTGCCGCTAAAGCCGAAGCGGCCCTGAAGAACGGTACCGCTTTTCGCAGCAATGTGAACGAATTGAAGGCTGAACTCGCCAACGCCGACATGGCCACCACCGAGCTGCAGGCCAACCGCAAAACCTTCCTGCAAATGCTTTCAGTACTGACCGGTCAGTCAATTTATGATCCGGAACAGCTGCAGATTCCGCCCGGGGGAACGGTTTCCCCATCGGTAAAACGGCCGGAGCTGGCCCTCTACGATTTCCAGAAAAAAGCCTTCGATGTGCAGGAAAAGCAATTGCGCACCAATTACCTCCCGAAAGTGAATGCCTTTGTGCAGGGCGCATTCGGGCGGCCAACGCTGAATATTATCGCCGATGAAGCCGGTACCTGGTACATGGCGGGTTTGCGTTTCAACTGGAATTTGGGCAGTTTGTACACCCTGAAAAATAACCGGAACCTGCTGGAAATAAACCGCCAGAACGTAGATGCCGATACCGAAACCTTCCTGCGTAACACGGAGATAGAAATAACCCGCTACCGGGGCGACATTGAGAAGTACCGCGACCTGCTTGTGCAGGATGAAACGGTGATCGAATTGCGCACCGCCGTAAAAACTTCGGCCCAGTCCCAACTCGATAACGGCGTGATCACGACCCGCGATTTTATCGACAAGGTGAACCACGAAAGCCTGGCCCGGCAGAACAAGGTCCTTCACCAGATCCAGTTGCTGCAGGCGCAATACAACCTGAAGCAGGTCTCCGGAAATTAGTATTGAAAGTAAGATATAAGTAGAAAGATAAAGGAGGAATTGCCGCCAACCGGCGCCGAAACGCTATCGTTTTGGCCGGAAAAGGTGCGGGAGTTTCCTGTAAATCACCAGATAAAATGAAGAAAATAACTTTGCTGCTTCCCGTGGTAGCGCTGTTTTTTGCCTGCAACCGCAACAAGACCGATTTCGATGCGGCCGGTAATTTCGAAGCCGACGAAGTGATCGTTTCGGCGCGGCAAAACGGCGAATTGCTGGCTTTTAACGTATCGGAAGGGGCACACCTGAAACGCGGCGCGAAGGTCGGGCAGATCGATGTAACCCTGGCGGAACTGCAACGGGAACAGACCGAAGCTTCTATCGGGACCTTGCAGGAAAAGACGCGGAGTCCGCAGGACCAGACCGAACTGGTACGAAAGCAGCTTTTGGTACAGCAGTCGCAACTGGCGCAGCTGCAGCGCGAACGTCAGCGGACTGAAAACCTGGTAAAAGCCGATGCCGCCACCCAGAAACAGCTCGACGACCTGAATGCCGGCATCGATCAGTTGCAGAAACAGATCAGCGTGACGCAGCAGCAGATGAAGCTGAACACTTCCACGACCGAAACGCAAAACCGTAGCATTTTAAGCGAAAAAGCTCCGCTGGAAAAAGCGGCCGCGCAGTTCCGGGAACAGGTGAACCGCGGTCAGGTGATCAACCCGATAGCAGGCGTGGTGCTGACGAAATATGCGCTGCAGGGCGAGATGGCCACTTTGGGAAAACCGCTGTACAAAATTGCCAATACCGATACCCTGTTCCTGAAAGCGTACATCACCGGCGAGCAGCTGCCGCAGGTAAAACTTGGCCAGGCGGTAACCGTGCGCATCGACCAGGGCAAGGACGAATATAAAACCTATCCGGGCAAGATCACCTGGATCTCAGACCGGTCGGAATTCACGCCCAAAACCATCCAGACCAAAAACGAACGCGCCAACCTGGTGTACGCTATAAAAGTGCAGGTGAAGAACGATGGCTACCTGAAGATCGGGATGTACGGTGAAGTCCTTTTTAGCGCCGAACCGGTAAGTAAGAACTGACCCTTCAACAATGGAAGAAAACACTATGGAAATGACCGGAAAAACCAGTTTGGTAACCGATAATCGTCAAAGCAAATTCTCATTCCGAAATTCCCAAACCTGAACTCTCAGCCATTCAGCCATTCAACCATTCAAAACATGCCTGCCGTAACGCTGCAACATATTACCAAAACCTACGACAAGGGCAAAGTGGTGGCCGTGGACGACGTGAGCTTTGAAGTAGGAGAGGGAGAGCTGTTCGGCCTGATCGGTCCGGACGGCGCCGGTAAAACTTCCATCTTCCGCATTTTGACCACCTTGCTGATCCCGGAAAAAGGTACGGCTACGGTTGCCGGACTCAATACGGTGAAGGACTTCCGGGCCATCCGAAAGATCGTGGGGTACATGCCCGGCAGATTTTCGCTGTACCAGGACCTGACGGTGGAGGAAAACCTGAATTTCTTTGCCACCCTTTTCGGCACCACCGTGGAAGCGAATTACGACTTGATCAAAGACATTTACGAGCAGATCGCGCCGTTCAAAACCCGCCGGGCCGGCAAACTTTCCGGCGGTATGAAGCAGAAACTGGCCTTGTGCTGCGCCCTGATCCACAAACCGGAAGTGCTGTTCCTGGATGAACCAACCACCGGCGTGGACGTGGTTTCGCGGCGGGAATTCTGGGAAATGCTGAAGCGCCTGAAGCAGCAGGGCATCACGATCCTGGTTTCGACGCCTTACATGGACGAAGCCGTTTTGTGCGAACGCATTGCGCTGATCCAGCACGGGAAGATCCTGCAGATCGACACGCCGGAAGCCATCATTCAATCCTTTCCAACGAAGCTGTACGCCGCTAAATCCGGCAATATCTATAAGCTTTTGCAGGACCTGCGGACTTCCGGGCTGGTGCAAAGCTGCTTCGCCTTCGGGGAATTCCTGCACCTGACCCTGAACCAGGATACCCCCGAAAACCTGAACGCCCTCCGGGATTTCGCTACTGAACAGGGACATGCCAACTTCGAAGTGAACGAGATCCGGCCCGGCATCGAAGATAGTTTTATCGGTTTGCTGCGGGAGGAAAGCCCGGAAACGGTATCTGAAACGGGTAAAAAGTAAGGCCGGCCTAATAATTAAAATTTCAAAGTAATACCCGGTCAACTTCATTTCTAAATGAGTCGGATTACAAATCCGACGATTACGTTAAGACGGGATTACAAATCCCGTCAAGCAAAATTTAGTATTTAAGTTGATTGTTTAGAAGTGGCAATAAGAAGTTCAGCCCTGTTCGGAACTGAATTCAAAAAACGGTAGGGAAATGGAAGAAAAAGTGATCGAATGCCGGGAGCTCACCAAGCGTTTCGGGGATTTTTACGCCGTGCACGATATTTCCTTTCACGTGAACCGCGGGGAGATCTTCGGATTCCTGGGGGCCAACGGTGCGGGCAAAACCACGGCCATGCGCATCCTTTGCGGGCTTTCCTATCCGACTTCCGGCCAGGCCACCGTGGCGGGATTCGACGTGTACACCCAGCAGGAAAAGATCAAACAGCATATCGGGTACATGAGCCAGAAATTTTCGCTGTACGAGAACCTGACCGTGGCCGAGAACATCCTTTTTTTCGGAGGAATTTACGGGTTAAGCCGGGCGGAAATAAAACGCCGCCGCGACGAACTTCTGAACCGCCTGGGACTTCAATCCGAAGCCGATAAACTGGTTGGCGAACTGCCGCTGGGCTGGAAACAGAAACTGGCTTTTTCGGTCGCGGTCTTTCACCAGCCCCGCATCGTTTTCCTCGACGAACCGACCGGCGGTGTGGACCCGGTTACCCGCAGGCAGTTCTGGGACCTGATCTACGAAGCGGCGGCTACGGGCATCACCGTTTTTGTAACTACGCATTACATGGATGAAGCCGAATACTGCGACCGCATCACGGTAATGGTGGACGGCCGGATCGAAGCCCTGGACTCGCCGGCCAACCTGAAAAAGCAGTTCGAGGCGCATACTATGGACGAGGTTTTTTACAAGCTGGCAAGGGGCGCCAAACGTTCCGCCGATTAACACCACATCAGGATGAAACAGCTTTTGGTTTTCATAAGGAAGGAATTTTACCACGTTTTCCGGGACCGGCGCACGCTGCTGATCATGTTCGGGTTGCCGGTGGTGCAGATCGTGCTTTTCGGGTTTGCGCTTACCAGCGAGGTGAAGAATGCGAAGATCCTGATCGCGGACCAGGCCAACGACGTGCAATCCCGGCAATTGATCGCCAAGGTCGGGGCCAGCGCTTATTTTACCGAAGCGGAAACCGCCCAGAGCGCCGAAGAGATCGAAACTGCTTTTAAAGAAGGGAAGGTGAATTGCGCCCTGGTTTTTCCGCCCGGTTTTGGCGAGGACCTGCGCCGTTTCAATAAAGCCAAGGTACAGATCATTGCCGACGCGTCCGACCCGAATATCGCCAAAACGCTGACCGGTTACCTCACGGCCATCATCGGCGATTACCAGCAGCAACTGGAACCGGCAACCAAACTCCCGTACCGGATCGTGCCCGAAATGCGGATGCTTTACAACGAAGAAGGCAACGGTTCGCTGAACTTCGTGCCTGGCGTAATTGCCCTAATCTTCATGATCGTGTGCACTACCCTGACCTCCGTTTCGGTGGTGAGGGAAAAGGAACTGGGAACCATGGAAATTCTGCTGGTCTCGCCGCTGAAACCTATTATGGTGCTGATCTCCAAAGCGGTGCCGTTCCTGGTGCTTTCCATCCTGAATTTCCTGCTGATCTTAACCCTGGCGGTCTTCGTGCTGAACGTGCCGATCCGGGGCAGTTTCCTGCTGCTTTTCTTGGAAAGTACGCTGTTCATCATAACCTGCCTTTCCCTGGGGCTGCTGATCTCCAACCGCACGGCCAGCCAGCAAACGGCCATGCTGCTGTCCATGGTAGGCATGATGCTGCCGACCATGATCTTTACCGGTTTCCTTTTTCCGCTGGAGAACATGCCGCTGCCGTTCCAGATCATTTCCAACGTAGTGCCGGCGCGCTGGTATTTTATTATCGTGAAAGCCATTATGCTGAAAGGCCTGGGCTTCGGTTACATCTGGAAAGAAACGCTGATCCTGGTTTTCATGACCGCCGTGCTGCTGACCGTTGCCCTGAAGAACTTTAAAACCCGCCTGGCATGAATGTGCTTTTATTTATCCTGCAGAAAGAATTCCGGCAGATCTTCCGCGATAAAACCATCCTGGCCATCATGTTCATCATGCCGACCATTCAGCTGATCATTTTGCCGAAGGCCGCGAATTTCGAGGTGAAGAATATCAACCTGAGCGTGGTGGACAACGACCACAGCACATTCTCGCAACAGCTTATTTCCAAGGTAGGAGCCTCGGGTTATTTCCGGATAACCGCTATGGAAAACTCCTATAAAAGTGCCCTGGAAAAAGTTGAAAAGAACGATGCGGACCTGGTGCTGGAAATTCCCTCGGGTTTTGAACGCAACCTGGTGCGCGAAGGGCAGCAGCAGCTGGCCGTTTCCGTGGATGCCATTAACGGGACCAAAGCCTTCCTGGGCGGTTCTTACCTGCAAACCATCATCGCTGATTTCAACCAGAACGTCCGCCTGAAACTGGTCGGTCCGATGGGGCCGGTGCCGCCGCAACCTATTATCGAAGTCACCAATTCCAACTGGTTCAACCCGTCGGCGGAATACAAATTCTTCATGGTGCCCGGCATCCTGGTACTGCTGCTAACCCTGATCGGCGGGTTCCTTTCGGCCCTGAACATTGTAAAGGAGAAAGAGATCGGCACCATCGAGCAGATCAACGTGAGCCCGGTGAAGAAGTGGCAGTTTATTGTGGGCAAACTGGTGCCGTTCTGGGTAGTGGGCATGGTGGTTTTCACGGTGGGGCTACTGGTAGCGTTCGTGGTGTACGGCATTGTGCCGGCCGGCAGCATTCCGGTGCTGTACCTGTTCGCGGCGGTTTACCTGGTGGCCTTGCTGGGCTTCGGGCTGCTGATCTCCACCTATTCCGAAACGCAGGTGCAGGCCATGTTCGTGGCGTTCTTCTTCATTATGGTCTTTATCCTGATGAGCGGTTTGTTCACGCCCACCGACAGCATGCCGGCCTGGGCGAAAGTTATTTCCGAGCTGATCCCGGTTACCCATTTTATCCGGGTAATGCGGATGATCGTGCTGAAAGGCAGCACTTTTGCTGACGTGCAGATTGAATTTCTGTACATGGTGGTTTTTGCCGTAATCCTGAATTCCTGGGCCATTTTCAACTACCGCAAAACCAGCTGATGGTTTCCTGTTACCAAGCCTGTTAACAGTGATCTTTGTTCCGGTGTTCGGAACCGGATGTTACCGGTAAATAGAATTATTTTTGGTTCTTGATTTGCAGAACTAAAAGAACCTTCGTAACTTTGCTCTGCGAAAGCAACCGAAAGACAAACCTGAAATTACCCTGAATATCATGCAAATCAATGCTTTAGCGGTACGCGATTACGTTGCCCGCCTCATCAGCCGGCAGAAAGGCGCCCGGCTCCGGAACACTTCCCATTTAAACGATCTCCGTAAATTCGGTTTCGATACCCTCGACCTAGTGGAAGTGATCCTGGAAGTGGAAAAAGCCTACGGCATCACCATTCCCGACGAATTGCCCCTGAACAGTATCGACGATTTTGTGCAGTTTATCTGCCAGCCACAGCTTCGGCAGGCCGGGTAGGCTTGGGAGTTTGCCCTGTATTTCCGGCCACTGCCTACTTTTTAGCTCCATTTTCCTACCGTTTCGGTTCTGAACTAACTATTAAAACCTATCTTTGAAGCCTTACGGTCTAGGTTTCGCCCGTATCAACAACATTTTTTGTCTTAAAGATTTGGGAAATCAGACCGAAGGAAAGCAAAAGTAGAAAAATATTTAGTTCTGTAAATTATGAACTAACGGAACAAATAACCAGCTTTGCCTTGTTGAAGCTACAGAAAGGAAATTAAAATGGTACTGACAGAGAAACAAAAGGTATTGATCGAGAAGATCGGGATTTCCCTGGAAAAGGAAGGAATGCAGCCGGCAGCCGCCCGGATCCTCGGCTTGCTGTACGTGGCCGACAAAACCGAACTGACCTTCGATGAGATCCTGCTGACCTTAAAGATCAGCAAAAGCGCGGCCAGCAATGCCCTGAACCTGTTGCTTCAGACCAAACGCATTGAATATAAGACCTTTAGCGGCGACCGGAAACGCTATTTCCATATCAATGTTGCGAACTGGCGCGAATGGTTCGCCAAAAAGATGGAAGATATGACCAGTTTCAGCCAGTTGCTGAATGAAGTGCTAAAGGAACGGAATCCCGAAACACAGGAATTCAACCGCAACCTGGAAGAACTGGCCGATTTTATGACCTACGTGAATAACCAGCTTCCGGGCTTGCTCGAGAAGTGGGAAAAATCAAAAGGCCGCTAAGGTCTTTTTTTTAGCTTTTATTGGTTCTTTTAATTCAGAACCATACAATAAAATACAAATTAAGTAGTTAGATGCAAACAAATAAATCTACGTCTGTGAAAAAGAAGTTTTTATTGCTCGGATTGGTGGTTTCCCTGTTCCGCCCGGCCTTTGCCGACAGCCTGAACCCGGATACGCCGCTGACGCTGCAGGAAACCGTGAAATACGCCCTGGCCAATAACGAGAACGTGAAAAAAGCCTACCTCGACGAGCGTAGCGCCGATTATAAGATCAAGGAAGTTACCGGGCAGAGTTTACCGCAGATCACCGGTTCCGGCCGTCTTACCATGAACCCGTCGCTGGCTACGCAGTTGTTGCCCGGCGAACTGGCCGGCAGACCCGGTACCATGATCCCGGTGCAGTTTGGTACCAAATACGTGGCTTCCGGCGGCGTGGAGTTGCAGCAGCTGATCTTCAACAAATCGTTTTTTGTGGGCCTGGAAGCGGCCAATTCTACCAAAGACCTGTACCGGTTGCGCACCCAGATGAGTGAAGAAGAAGTGATCTTTAACGTGAGCTCGGCCTACCTGCAGTTGCTGCAAACCCGGGAACAGTTCAACACCATCGACGCCAACTTTAAACGGCTTTCGCAGCTGGAGAAGATCCTGGACCTGCAATACCGCAACGATGTGGCCACCAAGGTGCAGCTGAACCGGGTAACGGTGAACAAGACCAACCTCGAAAACCAGCGCCAGACTTTGCAGGCCGAATATGAACGCCAGATCAACTCCCTGAAATTCTTTATGGGCATGCCGATGGACGAAGAACTGAAAATTGCCGAAACCGCTACCGTGCTGAGCGCCGATGCCATCACCAAAACCGAGGCCTCCGAAGTGCTGCACAACAAGGTAGATTACCAGTTGCTGAACAAGCAGAAGCAACTCCTGAACCTGAACGTGAAGAACATCCAGGCACGCTATTATCCGACGCTGTCGGGATTCGGTTCTTACAACTACTCCGCGCAGCGCAATGAATTCAACTTCCTCAATACCGACCAGCCCTGGTTTAATTCAGTAGCCGTCGGGCTGCAGCTGAACGTGCCGATCTTCGACGGTTTCCAGAAGCAGAACCAGATCAAACAGGCGCGGATCGATGTAGATAAAGTGGACCAAGACATCCGCAGAATTACCCAGAGCACGAACCTGGCCCTGCAGAACGCCAATACGCAGATGCAAAGCAGCCAGCGCGCCATCCAGATCCAGGAACGCAACGTGAGCCTGGCGCAGGAAGTGTACCGCAACACCAACGAGCTCTACAAGGAAGGACTGACCCCATTGACCGACCTGCTGGATACCGAAGTGAGTTTGCGCGAAGCCCAGACCAACCTGAACAACGAAAGGCTGAAATACCAGCTGTCGCAGCTTACCTACCTGCAGGCCAAAGGCGATTTGCGCACCCTGGCCCAATAAGTAAAAACGCTATCCAAAACATATAAAAAGTAAAGCCCATAAATTCTAAAATGAAAAAGCTGATATATATTCTTGTTGCCTTGGTTTTAGCCGGAACCGTTGCCTTTAAACTGATAAGCAACAAAAAGGAAATGGCCGAAAAAGCGGCCGTATCCGAGATCAAAAGCGAAGCCATTTCCGTGCAGCTGACCGAACCGAAAATCGGCAAGCTCGATAAATCCTTTACCGCGCAGGGCAATTTTGCCCCGATCCAGTCGCTGAATTTAATGTCCGAAACTTCCGGCCAGGTGCTGAAAGTGCTGAAACGCAAAGGCGATAAAGTGCGCGCCGGCGAATTGCTGGTGCAGGTAGAAGCCAACACCATGACTGCCGACCTGGCCACCGCGCAGGCCAATTACGAAAAAGCCAAGCGCGACCTGGGCCGTTTCGAAAACCTGGCATCCGGCGAGGCCATTACCAAACGCCAGCTGGAAGATGCCCGCTTAGCCGTGAAAACCTCCGAAGCGCAACTGATCGTCGCGAAGCAGCGCCTGAACAAGACCCGCATCACGGCCCCGATCAGTGGCGAGATCAACGAGATCTACATCGAAGTGGGCTCGTTCCTGAACATGGGTACCAAGCTGTACGATATCGTGAACGTGGACAAGCTGAAGCTGAAAGTGCAAGTGGACGAAAGCCAGGTTCTGCTGGTAAACGAAGGCCAGAAAGTAAAAGTGAAAGCCGACGTGGATGCTTCGAAGGAATTTGCAGGTACCGTAACGGCCATCGCTGCCCAGGCAACCAACGCCCTGAAATACGACCTGGAGATCGAGGTGAAGAACCCGGAAAAGAACAGTCTGCGCGCCGGCATGTATGGCACCGCTTCCTTCGAATTAGCGGAACAGCGCGATGCCCTTTTATTGCCGCGCGAAGCCATCGTGGGCGGCATCCAGGATCCTTCGGTTTACGTGGTTGAAAACGGTATCGCGAAGCTGAGAAAAGTTAAAGTGGGTACCGTAACCCAGGACCAGGTTGAAATTGTGAATGGTCTGAAAGCCGGCGAAAAAACGGTACGCAACGGCCAGATAAACCTGACCGATGGCGCCAAAGTGCAGGCCATGTAAGGTTTGCTGGTTCAGGTTTTAAAACCTGGACCTACCAATTATCTGAAGTTTTTGACTTCAGTGAGGCGATAGCCTCAAAACAGGAGTTTCTGCAACGTTTTAACGGCAGTAAACACTCCTGAAGTCTCCTCAAGGGGACAATTTTCTGGAATAAAAGCTATCTCAAAGTGGGATAAAATTTCCGGCAAAAACGGTAGCGTTTCCTGCCAAAAAACTAAAGACTAAGAAAATGAACATAACCAAAATATCCATCCAGCGGTCAACCATTGTGGTGGTGGTTTTCACGGTGCTTACCCTGCTGGGCGTGGTCAGCTACAAAAGCCTGAACTACGAGCTGTTGCCGAAATTCAGCCCGCCGGTACTCACCATCACCACCATCTACCCGGGCGCTTCGCCTTCCGAAGTGGAGAACTCGGTAACCAAAGAGATCGAAGATGCGATCTCGTCGCTGGAGAACGTAAAATCCATTAAAAGCACCTCGCAGGAAAGTTTTTCCGTGATCGTGATCAACCTGAACCAGGGCACGGACGTGGACCTGAGTTTGCAGGAAGCGCAGCGGAAAGTGAACGCCGTGCTGTCGCGGTTACCCGACGATGCCAATGCGCCGACCCTGGGTAAATTCGACTTCGACGACCTGCCGATCATTAAAATGGGCGCCACCGCCAACCTGCCGGCCACCGAATTCTACGACCTGATCGACAAGCAGATAAAACCGCAGCTTTCCCGCGCGCAAGGCGTAGCCCAGATCAAAGTTTTGGGTGGTCAGGAACGGGAAATTAAAGTGAACATCGACGCAAATAAAATAGAAGCTTACGGCATTTCCATCCTGCAGGTAATGCAGACCATCCGCAGCTCCAACTTAGACTTCCCGACCGGCGAGATCAAGGACGAAGCCGGACAAACCCAGATCCGTTTAGCCGGTAAATTCCAGTCGCTGGACCAGCTGAAATCCCTCGTGATCCGGGATGATGCCCGCGGCGTGGTACGTTTAGGTGACCTGGCTGAAGTGCAGGACTCCCAGAAAGACGTAGAAGTATTAAGCCGCATCAATTCCAAATCTTCGGTGGGTATCACCATTCAGAAGCAATCGGATGCGAACGCGGTGGAAGTAAGCGAACAGACCAAAGCAACCCTGGCGCAGCTGGAAAAAACCTACGCCGGCGTCGGCCTGAAATTCAACATTGCCAACGACAGCTCCTTGTTTACCCTGGAAGCCGCCGATTCGGTAATGCACGATCTGATGCTGGCTGTGGTGCTGGTAGCGGTGGTAATGCTGCTGTTCCTGCACTCGCTGCGCAACGCCATCATCGTGATGGTTTCCATCCCGGCTTCGTTGGTAGCAACTTTCATTGCGATTTACCTCTTCGGTTTCTCGTTGAACCTGATGTCCCTGATGGCGATCTCATTGGTGGTGGGTATCCTGGTGGATGATGCCATTGTGGTGATCGAGAACATTTACCGCCACATGGAAATGGGCAAGACACCGGCGCAGGCGGCTTACGATGGTATCCGCGAGATCTCTGCAACGGTAATTTCCATTACCCTCGTGATCGTGGTGGTATTCGTGCCCCTGGCCCTTTCTTCCGGCCTGGTTTCGGACATTCTGCGGCAGTTCGCGGTGGTGGTAGCTGTGGCAACCATGATCAGCTTGTTCGTAGCGTTTACATTGATCCCGCTGCTGGCCAGCCGTTTCTCCAAACTGGAGCACGTGTCGGATAAGAACCTGTTCGGCCGTTTCATCCTGGCGTTCGAACGTCTCCTGGACAAAGTGATCGACGGTTTTACCTCCGTGTTGCGCTGGGCATTCGGTCACAAACTGATCGTGCTGGGTCTGACCATTTCGGCTTTCATCGGTTCCGTTATGCTGATCCCCGGTGGCTTTATCGGCAGCGAGTTTATTGGCGCCGGCGACCGCGGCGAAGTTAGCTTCCAGCTGGAACTGCCTAAAAATGCGACTATCGAGCAAACCAACCAGGCAACTGCCAAAGTGGAGAATTACCTGAAAAAGTACCCGGATATCACCCGCGTCTTCACCACGGTCGGCGCCACGTCAACGTCGCAGCAGGGACAGGGGCAGGCGTATGAATCGGAAGTTTTCGTAGCCCTGGTAGATGTGCGGGAGCGTGATTACAGCACCGAAAAATTCAGCCGCCAGGTGAAAGCCGAAGTCGAAGGACTGATCCCGGGCGTGAAGGTTACGCCGGTTCCGGTTGGCCTTGTGGGCAGCAGCCAGGCACCGATCCAGATCGTGCTTTCCGGCCCGGACCTGAATACCCTGATGACTTTCTCGCAGAAAGTAATGGGTGAAGTAACGCAGGTGAAAGGTACTTCAGACGTGGAAACTTCCGTGGAAGGCGGTAACCCGGAAATTGAAGTGCAGGTAGATCGCAACAAAATGGCAAACCTCGGCCTGACTCTTGAGAATGTAGGCGCTGGCATGCAGGTGGGCTTCAGCGGTAACCGCGATGCTGAGTTCCGTTCCGGTACCAACAACTACGACATCAACATCCGCCTCGACGAATTCGACCGCAAGAACGTGACTGACATCGCCAACCTTTCTTTCGTGAACAACAAGGGCCAGATCATCCGCCTCGGTCAGTTTGCCGATATCAAGCAGGGTTCCGGACCATCCAAACTGGAGCGTACCGACCGGGTAACTTCCGTGAACGTGAACTCGCAGGTAGTTGGCCGTCCGTCCGGTTCGGTGGGTGCGGAAATTCAGGCACGCCTGGCGAAAGTGGAGATCCCGAAAGGCGTAACCATTGCCTACGAAGGGAACATGAAAAACCAGAGTGAAGGCTTCGGTACCCTGGGAATTGCGTTGCTGGCTTCTATCATTTTCATGTACCTGATCATGGTGGGCTTGTACGACAGCTACGTGTACCCGTTCGTGGTATTGTTCTCCATTCCGCTGGCCATTATCGGTGCCTTGCTGGCCCTGGCTTTATCGGCGCAAACGCTGAGCATCTTCTCGATCCTGGGTATCATCATGATGATCGGTCTGGTAGCGAAGAACGCCATTATGGTGGTGGACTTCACGAACCACCTGAAAGCCGAAGGCGTGCCGGTAAAAGATGCCCTCATAGAAGCCGTTCGCATCCGTTTCCGTCCGATCCTGATGACGACTTTAGCAATGGTGATCGGTATGCTGCCGATCGCAATGGCAGGCGGGGCGGTTGCTGCCTCGAAGAACGGCCTGGCCTGGGCACTGATCGGTGGTCTGACCTCTTCCATGTTCCTGACCCTGATCGTGGTGCCGGTCATCTACTACATCTTCGACCGCATCCTGGCCAAATTCGGGATGGATAAAACCTCGAAGATCGAGCTGGACGACCGGCCGCTGGCTGAACTGGAATACGAAACGGTACTGGAAGGCGAGAAAAACCTGGCCCACGTGTAAGGTTCGCAAAGGCATTGGTTTTTGAAATTCAAATAAAAAAAGAGGCAGGTTTCCCAGGGAGATCTGCCTCTTTTTGTCAGAATCTTTTGTCGGGGCAGGGCTTGTTCCTGTCCTTACATTATTGCGACTGGTTTCCACGATTTTTCGACACGGTATTGCGACCGGTTCCCACTAATTTTCGACAAATTTTTCAACCCGGTATTTGAATAAACCATGAAGGAAAAGATCTTACAAACGGCGTTCGGGCTGTACCGCCGGTTCGGTATAAAAAGCATTTCTATGGATGCGGTGGCGCAGGAAATGTGCGCATCCAAAAAAACGATCTACCAGTGGTTCGCCAACAAAGACAACCTCGTGGATGCCACCCTGAATGAATTCCTGGAACAGGTGAAACTGAGAGATCAGGAACCGGCGGAAAACAGCGTGGTGGCGCTCGTGCAAACGCTACGGAAACTCAACCAAAAAGTGGCCGCCATCAACGGTTCGTTTTTCCACGACCTGAAGAAATACCACGCTAATACCAACCGAAAGCTGGAAAATTATTTAGCGGAGGAGTTGCGGCCGTATTTTGTGCAGAACCTGAAAGCCGGCATCGAACAAGACCTTTACCGGCCGGAGATCGAACCGGAAATTGTGGCAGATCTTTGCCTTCATACTTTTTCGGTGGTGACAGATCCGGACGTTTTTCCGGTCGGGAAATACCAGCAAACGGAGGTGCGGCTGCAGGTTTTCCGGCTGTACCTGAACGGAATTTTAACGGACAAAGGCCGCACTTTTTTACCCGTTCCGGATACTGAAAATTAACCCGGGAAAAGCAGCATTGAGGCGCGATTTTTGCTAAGGTTTTCAGGAAAAAAGAACCTGGTCCGGGTTGAAGTTCGGCTTGGTAAAAACAGGTTCAAAAAGCTAATTATGAAAAAAAAGATCGTAATTATTGGGGGTGGATTTGCCGGCGTGAACCTGGCGAACAACCTGGCCGGCAACCCGGATTTTGAGGTAACGCTGGTTGATAAGAATAACTATAATTTTTTTCCGCCGCTGCTGTACCAGGTGGCCACCGGTTTCCTGGAAGTGTCGAATATCAGCTACCCGTTCCGGAAATTGCTGCAGGGAAAACCGAACGTAAATTTCCGGCTGGGCGAACTGCAGGAAGTGCTTCCGGAAGAAAATAAAATTTTGCTGCACAACGGCGAACTAACCTACGATTACCTCGTGATCGCTACCGGAACGGAAACGAATTACTTCGGCATCGAGAATATCCGGAAAAATGCGAAACCGATGAAAACCCTCAGCGACGCCATTAATCTGCGGAACTTCATGCTGCAGAAAACCGAGGAAGCGACGCTGGCAACTGACGAAAACGAAAAGCGCAAACTGACCACCATCGTGGTGGCCGGCGGCGGACCGACCGGCGTGGAAGTGGCCGGGATGCTGGCAGAAATGCGGAAGAATATCGGCCTGAAAGATTACCCGGAACTGGCCGGCCTGGAAAGCGAGATTTACCTGGTAGATGGCGGTAAAAGTGTACTCGCCCCGATGAGCGAAGCTTCCCAAAATTATACCCACGAATCGCTATTAGAATTGGGCGTAAAAGTGAAGCTGAACAAGCAGGTCGTAAATTACGAAAACGACACCGTAACCTTTGCGGACGGCGAAACCATCGAAACGAAGGTCCTGATCTGGGCGGCCGGGGTAACCGGGAAAACGATTGCCGGTATTCCGGAAGAAAGTTACGGTCGCGGCCGGCGCCTGGAAGTGAACGCCTTCAACCGGGTGAACCATACCGAAAACATTTACGCAATCGGGGACATTGCGCTGATGACAGCGGACCAACACTTCCCGAGTGGGCACCCGCAAGTGGCCCAGGTTGCCATTCAGCAGGGAAAATTATTGGCGCAGAACCTGAAAGCCGGGCAGCTGCAAAAAATGCCGAAAGCCTTTGCCTACCACGACAAAGGCTCCATGGCGATCATCGGCCGGAAAAAAGCGGTGGCCGACCTGCCGAAACCGAAGCTGCATTTTAACGGGGCGCTGGCCTGGTTCATGTGGCTGTTCGTGCACCTGGTTTCGCTGATCACGGTGCCCAACCGCGTGAAAACGCTGTACAACTGGATGATCGCGTATTTTACCAAAGACCAGGCGATGCGTCTCATTATCCGGCCGGAGGAAAACGGTAGGGAAAAGCCGGTAAAAACCCAGGGAACGCCAAAACTGAAAAAGGCCGCCTGATCGCTTCGGCTGTTGCATAATTCTTCAGAAAATCCCGGTAATACGGAGGGACAGCCCGCCGAATTGCCGGGATTTTTTTGTAGGTTTGGAAAAGCCGCACCGGTAAATCTGATGTTTGATATTCCGGTTAGGCAACCGCAATTCCGGCTGGTTTTCTATTATGCAAAACCTTAAGGCCGGATGCGGGTTTATGGAGCAGGAAATCCGGCGGGCTGGGTGAATGAGGAGGCGGGAACTGGAATTCCGGGAATTACGAAACTTAGTTTTTTGACCTTCAAACCTACCGTTTTTATGAGCGACCGCATCCAGGGAATTCATCACATCACCGCCATTGCCGATTCAGCTAAACGCAACCTTGATTTTTACACCAAGGTCCTGGGCCTGCGCCTGCTGAAGAAAACCGTAAACTTCGACGATCCCGGCACCTATCATTTGTATTACGGCGACGAGGTCGGCACGCCGGGCACCATCCTGACTTTCTTTCCTTACGAAGGCGCCGGCAGGGGCCGGGTAGGAACCGGCATGGCTTCGCAGATCGGGTACGCGGTTCCGGAAAGCAGTTTCGATTTCTGGATCAAGCGGTTCGAGGAACACAACGTGCTGTACAACAAACCATCGGAGAAATTCGGGGAAAAATACCTGCCTTTTCTGGATCCCGACGGCCTGAAACTGGAACTGATTGCGGCCAACGATACGCGCAAACCCTGGGAAACGGAAAATATAAAAGCCGAAAATGCGCTCCGGGGTTTTCACAACATTACCTTAACCCAGCAGGATATCCAGGGTACGGCTTCGGTGCTGACCGATATTTTCGGGTATGAGCTGCAGGAGCAAAGCGGCAACCGTTTCCGCTATAAAACCGATGCTTCCGAAACCGCCGCCATCGTGGACCTGGTGGAACTACCCAACGAAGCCCGCGGCATCGGCGCTGCCGGTACCATCCACCACGTGGCTTTCCGGGTGAAGGACGAGGAAACGCTGAAGCGGTTCCACGACAAGGTGCAGGCGGCCGGTCTGAACATTACCGGCAAGATCGACCGAAATTATTTCTTTTCGCTGTACTTCCGCGAACCCGGCGGCGTGCTGTTCGAGATCGCGACCGACAACCCGGGCTTTTCCGTGGACGAACCGGTTGGGGAACTGGGCACTACTTTAAAGCTGCCGCCGCAATACGAAAGCCGCCGGTCCGAAATTGAAGCCGCGTTGCCTAAATTGGTTTGATGCGTAAAATTACCGGGAAGAAAAGCTGTGAATCCGGTTCGATTCCAAGTGCGGCTACAATAGTGAAAAAGCCGCTCCATTTAAGGTGGAGCGGCTTTTTGGTTCGATATATCCATTTTCGTGAGGTTTAAGCGTCCTTGGCAAACCTAAATCAGATTAAAATTGAAATTTCAAATTTGTCCGCTTTGTACTGAATATTTACCCGCTCTCCGAAATTTCATTTTGGTTTTTCATTGGTAATAAATAAAGGCTTTTTCAGTATCTTGCTAAAAGCGAATGAATTACAGTGCGCTATTTCAGAAAGTGTGCTGTTATAAACAAACCAGCTACAACATTTTGCACAGTAATACTTTCCAGATCGGGCGTTTAAAATCAAAGCTTTCATGAATGAAGAAGATCCTGAAAATAGCGATCCTGTTAAGCTGCCTGATCTTTATAGGGTTACGCGCCAATGCCTATGTGCCCATATTGCCGCTAAGCTATAAACTGGAAGCCCGGAATAAGACCATTATGGAAGGCGATAAAGTGGAATTTATTTTAACGATAAAAAATAACCACGAAACGAAAACCTTTCCGATTCTAACTCCCGGAACCCAGAACGCCGGCAAGAAATTAATTTACCTGCGCGTTTCCGACCCGGCCACAAATTTTTATGTTTTAAGAACCATGGAAAGCCGGGATATCCGGATGGATAAAAAACAAAAAGGTGCGCTTGGCATGGTTTGGTTAAAACCTGGTAAAGAACTTTCCATCTCTTTTTTCTGGAACGACTCGGTAAATTATTTTACCAGCATCGGTTCTCACCATCGTTTCGATAAACCGCTGTTTGCCGGCAAGTATGAGTTTCAGGCTTTTTACAACCCATCTGAAACCGGAATTGGAGACACGCTTTATCATTTTATGCGTTCTACAAACGAAAACCCTTCCCAAAAGAAATTAACTTTTTTTGGCCCTGGAATTTCCGCGCCTTGCGACATAACCATCGGTAAGCGCCAGCCCGGCAGCTTTAAAGTAGATGGGGTAAAATATAGCAGTCCACAGCCTTTACGGGAAGGGGCATTTTCCTATTATTCAGGGGCAGTTAACGATTCTAACCTGGTAGCAGTCATCAATACGATTCCGCCTAATGGAATCCCCATTTTGGAAGTAAGAATAAAACGCTACAACAATACGGAGTGGCTGAAGCATACCGCTGATGGGAACATTGAAAAATACGCCATGATTGATCATAGGCGCTGCCCGAATGAATATTATGCCAGGGAATTTATGAATAACGTTTTAGTAGTAAAAACCGACACTACAAATGATGGTTCTGTTACCCGGAAGATCTTTAATGAAGACGGAACGTTGAAATTTGAAGAGCTTTATTCGATGCCCGATCTTACCCACACAACAACGGAATATGTTTACAAAGACAAGGTTTTAAAAAAGAAGAAGATCAAAGCAGAAAAATTCAAAGTCCCCTGTGAAATTTTGGTGGAAGAGATAGTGATCAATTAGTGAACCTGTTTTTTTAAGTTTTAATGTGGAGTTTAATCAGGCTTCATCTGATGCTAAAAAAAAATCAAATAGAACAGCCAATTCCCGGTGGATAAAGTCCGATATTACCCTTCTTTGGTCTTCGGGCTGAAAACGGTAGTCATTCAGCCCCAAAAATAGAAGAACTGCATTACTTAAAACTATGAAACTGATCGTATTTTCGGGCAGCGCCCGGCCGGAGCGGCGTTCGCACCAGGTAGCCCTGGAAGTGAAGAATAGACTGGAAGCCCAAAACCACGAAGTGGAATTACTGGACGTGCTGGAACTGGACTTTCCGCTGCTGAAGGAAACGTTCGCCAAGGAACCCAATCCCACCGAACGCATGAAGCAAGTCAGCGGATCCATCCAAAATTGTGACGGGCTGGTGATCGTTTCGCCGGAGCACAACGGCAGCTATTCCGGCGCCCTGAAGAATACCATGGACTACTATTACAAGGAATATACGCACAAGCCTTTCGGCATCGTAGCGGTTTCGAACGCTTTCCAGCACAGTGGGATCCGAAGCTTGGAATTCACGTGACTTGAAGTCGCGGCC